>JGI24740J21852_10000335_pt1 | contig 19925 bp, 21 predicted proteins | sample KBSCornC6_FD_21852 | JGI IMG/M metagenome (IMG submission 21852) | reverse complement strand
GAGGGAGGGGAGGCAAACTCGCTTCGCTCAGACAAGCCTCCCCTCTTTTTCCTCCTTGCAACAGAAATTCAAGGCGCCGCATAGGGCAGGAAAGTCAAAAGCCAAACCGTTGGCATACCAGCCAAAACGACAAGGCCAACCTCGCGATGGGTTGGCCTTTGTCTTTTGACGTTAGGCCCTTGATGGCGCCTTGAATTTCTGTGGGCGGGCGGATAAAGGAAGGAGGCCTGTCTGAGCGCAGCGAGTTTGCCTCCTTCCCCGCACGGTCACATAAATTCAAGGGGGTGTCGCCATCTCAAGCGCGCCTTTCTTTTGCTTACTTTTCTTTGGCAAGACAAAGAAAAGTGAGTCGGCCCCGGCAGGGGACGATACCGAGGATGGACCACAAACACCCGCCCCCGGGCAAAGGCCAAAACAAAAAACACCCCGCCAGCCCTAACACAGAGCCGACAGGGCGCCTTTCTCCAACGGTCCTAAAAGCTCACCGCCGCGCCAACGCCCCCACCACCCGCACGAGTTCATCCACCTCCTCGCACGTGTTGTAGAACGCCAGTGATGGCCGCACTGTGGCCTCCACCCCAAAGCGCCGCAGGATCGGCTGCGCGCAGTGGTGGCCGGAGCGCACGGCAATGCCTTCGCGGTTGAGCGCTGCGCCCACCTCCTCCGTGCGATACCCGGCCAACGTGAACGACAGCACGCTCGCCTTGTCGGCGGCCGTACCGATCGGCCGCAAACCGGGGATGCGCGACAGCCCATGCGTGGCATACACCAGCAGGTCATGCTCATAGCGCGCGATGTTCTCCAGGCCAATGCGATCGACGTAATCGAGCGCAGCGCCCAGCCCCACCGCATCGGCGATGTTGCCGGTGCCCGCCTCGAAGCGCGCGGGTGCGGGCTGGTACAGCGTCTTCTCGAACGTGACGTCGGCGATCATGTTGCCGCCGCCCTGCCACGGTGGCAGCGTATCGAGCAGATCCTGCTTGCCATACACCACGCCAATGCCCGTCGGCCCAAAAATCTTGTGGCCGGAGAACACGTAGAAGTCCGCATCCAGCGCCTGCATGTTCACACGCAAGTGCGAGACCGCCTGTGCGCCATCCACCAGCACGCGCGCACCTGCCGCATGTGCCAGCGCGATGATCTCCTGCACCGGCGTCACCGTCCCCAGCGCATTCGACACCTGCGTGACGGACACCAGCTTCGTCCGGCTGCTCAGCAGCTTGCGGTATTCGTCCAGCAGGATCTGGCCGCTGTCGTCCACCGGAATCACACGGATGCGCGCGCCCACCTGCGCGGCAAGCTGCTGCCACGGCACGATGTTGGCGTGGTGCTCCAGGTGCGAGACGATGATCTCGTCCCCCGCGCCGATGTGCTGACGGCCGAATGTCTGCGCGACGAGGTTGATCGCCTCGGTGGCGCCGCGCACGAAGATGATCTCGCTGGACGACTTCGCACCGAGGAAGCGCGCGACCTTGTTGCGTGCACCCTCGTAGGCATCCGTGGCACGCGCGGCCAGTTCATGCGCCGCGCGGTGGATGTTGGAGTTCTCGTGCGCGTAGAAATACGCCAGCCGATCGATCACCGCTTGCGGCTTGTGCGTGGTGGCAGCGTTGTCCAGCCAGATCAGCGGCCGGCCATTCACGCGCTCGGCCAGGATCGGAAAGTCACGCCGAACCGCTTGCACGTCGAACGTGCTGGCGCGATGCGGCTGGTGGCTGGTGTCACGTGACGCTTCCAACGTAGGCACCGTGGGTGGCGCAAGGAAGTAGAACTGCCCGGCCTGCGCCGCACCGCCCGGCTGCTGCAACGCGTCCGGCCCCGCGGGTGGCGTGCCGGCCGCGCCATCGATCAACCGTGCCAGCGCATCCGTGCCCGGCAGGTGGAACGGCTGCGCCGAGACGCGATCATCCGGCACACCCGCCTCCGATGCCGCCACCCCCGCATGCGGCACAGCGGACTGGTAGCCGCTCGCCTCACCCAGGAAGTAGTACGGCGAACTGGGTGCCGACACGGGATGAGCAGGTACTGGCTGGCCATGACCGGAAGCCACCTGCGGCAGCGCTGCCGCGTACTGCGTGGGCACGCCCAGCACAGGCACCTGCGGTGCAATCGGTGCAGCATCCGCAACGGGCAACGCACTCAGTTGCGGCGATGTGCCCACCGGTGTCAGATCGATGGCGGGCTCCGGCTCGCTGCCAGGTAGCGCCGTGAAGAATGCGTTGGCCAGTTGCGCCAGCGCAGCCACGTCCGGCAAACCCGCCGGCACATCCCCCGTCGGCAGCGCCAAGCCACTCACGCCGGGCGCATTACTTGTAGGTGTCGGGATAGTCATGGTACTTGCCGATCTCCACGTCTTCGAGCACCGCCAGCGCGTCTTCGGTCAGCACGGCCAGCGAGCAGTACAGCGAAATCAGATACGACGCGATGGCGTTCCGGTTGATGCCCATGAAGCGCACCGACAGGCCCGGGCTTTGCTCGCCCGCCACGCCCGGCTGGTACAGGCCGACCACGCCCTGGCGCTTGTCGCCCACGCGCAGCAGCAGAATCTTCGTGAGGCCGTTCTCGTCGATGGGCACCTTGTCCGAAGGAATCAACGGCAGGCCGCGCCATGTGAGGAACTGCGAGCCGAACAGGCTGACGGTGGGCGGTGGCACGCCACGGCGCGTGCATTCGCGGCCAAACGCGGCAATCGCCAGCGGATGCGCGAGGAAGAACGCCGGCTCTTTCCACACCTTGGTGATCAGCTCGTCCAGATCGTCCGGCGTGGGCGCGCCGGTGAGCGTGGAGATGCGCTGTGTTTCATCCACATTGGCCAGCAGGCCGTAGTCGGGGTTGTTGATCAGCTCGCTTTCCTGGCGCTCCTTGATGGTCTCGATGGTCAGGCGCAGTTGCTGCTGAATCTGGTCGTGCGGGCTGCTGTACAGGTCGGACACACGCGTATGCACGTCCAGCACCGTCGTCACCGCGTTGAGGAAGTACTCGCGCGGATGTTGGTCGTAGTCGACAAAGGTCTGCGGCAGCTCTGCCTCGTCGCGCTGCGAGCAGGCGACACGCACATCGCGCGGATTCTTCACGCGGTTCAGGCGGAAGATGCCCGCCTCCACCGGCTGCCATTGCAGCAAGTGCACCAGCCAGCGCGGGCTGATGGTGGACAACTGCGGAACGGTCTTGGTCGCGTTCGCCAACTGGCGTGCTGCGCTGTCGCCTAGCGCAGTGCGCACGTCCTGGGTATCTGCTTCTGCCATGCAATGACTCCCAACTTCACGTAGAAAAATGCCCCCGTTTCTCTGGCGGGTGCGGTGGAAAAAACCGGTAGAAGCGACGCGTCGGGCGAATCAGCGCGCGGGGTGAGCCTCGCTGTCGCGGCGCGGGTGCGGCCGAGGGTCGTGAACTCCGTCCTGAACCCCGCTCTGTACGTTGGCCTGGGTGACGCTGCTGCCCGGCGGCACGCTGCGCGTGAGCCACACGTTGCCGCCAATGGACGAACCGCGCCCGATGGTGATGCGCCCGAGGATGGTGGCGCCGGCGTAGATAACGACGTCGTCTTCCACCACTGGATGGCGCGGCGCGCCTTTCTCCAGGTGGCCATCGGCATCGGCGGAGAACCGCTTGGCGCCCAGCGTCACCGCCTGGTAGATGCGCACGCGTTCGCCAATCACCGCCGTCTCGCCAATCACCACGCCCGTGCCGTGGTCGATGAAGAAACCGCTGCCGATCTGTGCGCCGGGGTGGATGTCGATGCCGGTGTCGGCATGGGCGGTCTCAGCCACCATGCGGGCGAGTAGCGGCAAGCCAGCGCGGTACAGGTGATGGGCGATGCGGTGATGGATGACGGCGAGGATGCCCGGGTAGCACAGCAGCACCTCATCGACGCTGCGTGCGGCCGGATCACCGTGGTAGGCGGCCAGCACATCGGTGTCGAGCAAGCGGCGCAGCGTGGGGAGTGCCGCCGCGAAATCGCGCGCGAGTTGCACAGCCTCGGCGTCGGGATCGCGATCCACGGCACGCGCTTGGCGCACGGTGTGACGCAGTTCCAGCCGCACCTGTGCCACCAGCGCATTGAGTGCCGCGTCGAGCGTATGACCGACGTAGAAGTCTTCGCTTTCTTCACGCAGGTCCGTGGGCCCGAGCCGCATGGGGAAGAGTGCCCCGCGCAGCGCCTCCAGAATCTGCCGCACGGCCTCGCGCGAGGGCAGCTCGCGGCCCGTGACTTCGGTACGGCCGTTGCGGGCGCGCCAATCGGCCCGGGCCGCATGCAACTCGCTGACGATGCTATCCAATTGCCAGCCCGTGTCTTGCGCGGGCGCAGGCCTCCCCGCGATGACGCTATCGCTCATCGTCGCTCCCCTGTTCTGTTAGTTCGGCTGCTAGCCGGTACGGTGACGCTTAGTCCTGCTGCCAGGGCAGGCCCCAGCGACGCCAGCCGCCGGCTTCACCGCGCTGCTGCTGTTCGTCCAGGTCGCCCTCAAAGCCTTCCAGCACATTGAACACGTTCTGAAATCCGGCAGCGGCGGCCGCTTCCGCGGCGGCTGCAGAGCGTTTGCCACTGCGGCACAGCAGCAGCACCACGGCGCTCTTGGGCGCAGCTTTCTCCAGCTCGCGCAGGAAGCGCGGGTTCTTGATCATGGCTGGCCCCGTCTGCCATGCGGCGTGCGGGGTGTCCGGCACGCGGCCCACGAACTTGCGTTCTTCAGCGGTGCGGACATCCACGAGCACGGCGTCGCCACGACTGACCAGCGCCCAGGCTTCTGCCGGTGTCAGGCCGCCTGCATAGCGCAGGCCTTGCTCGCTGGCGTGACTGCGTGCGCGCTCCAGCAGCGTTGACGACGGTGTAGACAGCACGCTATCGAGCACGGCTTGCACAGCCGGATCGCGCGGGGCAGTTTGAATGGGGGTAGCAGACATCGAATCTCCGGCTTAATGGGTACGAGCGAGGTACGAGTGCGGTACGAGCGCGCAATGCGTGACGGACAAGCCCACTCTAGCCGTGGGTGATATTTGCCAAAACGAATAAAACCGCCCTTCGATGGTTGCCGAATGCATAAGCCAGCCCCGGCGCGGCACTTGGGCGATCGGCTTTCCGTTGGGCGCAGCCCCACTACAATACGAACACTGCCGAACAGTTGCCGATGACTGTTCGGCATCTTCCGCTGCCGTCACGACATTGCCCGCCCCATGAAACTCCAGATCGACGCCACCACTCGCGTGCCCATTGCCGACCAGATCGTGGCGGGCGTGCAGGCCTGGATCGGCGACAACGACGTACGCCCCGGCGCCAAGCTGCCGTCGATCCGACAGTTGGCGGCCGAACACGGCATCAGCCGCTTCCCGGTGATCGAGGCATATGACCGGCTGGTGTCGCTGGGCTTGCTGGATTCACGCCACGGCTCGGGTTTCTACGTGGCGGAGAGCAGCCTCACGGGGCGCGATGGGCGTGGCTGGTCCGACCCGCGCCGCGCGGAGGCCGAGTCCAAGCACATCTTCGAGCAGTTCAGTTACCCAGACGGCATGCTCAAGCTCGGCGGCGGTTTTGTGCCGGCCGACTGGCGCGACATGGAAGGCCTCACGCAGGCCATCCGCCAGGTCTCGCGCACCGACACGCATGCCGTGATCGACTACGGCATGCCGCTGGGCAACCCCGCGCTGCGCCAGCAGATCGTGATGCGCGCGCGCCAACTCGGTATCCATGCGGAGCCGGCCAACGTGTTGAGCACCGCAGGCGCCAGTCAGGCGATCGACCTGGTCATGCGTCACCTGCTCAAGCCCGGTGACACGGTGTTTGTAGAAGACCCCGGCTACTACACCGTGTTCGGCCTGCTGCGGCTGCATGGTGTCAAGCTGGTCGGCATTCCGCGCAAGGCCGACGGCCCGGATGTGGAAGTGGCCGAGGCCATGTTGCGCGAGCATCGGCCCAAGCTGTTCTTCATCAACAGCGTGCTGCAGAACCCGACCGGCTCCACGCTGTCGCCGCCGGTTGCGTTTCGGTTGCTGGAATTGGCACGGCGCCACGGGTTCGTGTTTGTGGAAGACGACATCTTTGCCGACCTGCAGTCCGACCCGACCGCGCGGCTGGCCACGCTGGACCAGCTTGAACATGTGATCTACGTGGGCGGGTTCTCCAAGACAGTGTCGGCATCGCTGCCGGTGGGCTACCTGATAGCCAAGCGTGAACTGGTGCACGACCTGACCAACGTGAAGATGCTCACCAGCGTCGGTGGATCGCGCTTTGCGGAGGCCGTGGTGACCACGCTGTTGGAGCGCGGCGCCTATCGCAAGTATGTGGAGCGGCTGCGTCAGCGCGCCGGCGACTCGGTCATCGCCTCGCTCAACGTGCTGAGTGACGCGGGCTGGGAGGTGTTTCACCAGCCATCGGGCGGCAATTTCCTGTGGGCGCGTGTGCCGCATGTGGAGGATTCACGGGACCTGGCCGCCACAGCGGAAAAGCACGGCGTGACGCTGGCCCCAGGCCATTACTTCCGCCCCAACCTGGAGGTCTCACCTTGGGTGCGCATCAACAGCGCCTACGCAACGGAGCCGCGTGCACAGGCCTTCCTGCAAGACGCCGGACGTCGCCCTACCCGCAAGCGGGCTTAGACGGGCAGGCGCCAAGATCAGGCACGCACGTTGCGGCGGCATGCAACGCGATGCCGCTGCCGCGGCGCAGGAGCCCGATCATGCACAACGCGGAACACAACCAAGCGCAGCCCCAACCCGAAGAACCCGTCACGCATCAACCCGAGCGCGCCAAGCTGACCGAGCCGCCGCCCGATACCCCGCAGAACGACCCACTGGCGCGTGCGTCACGCCGCATTCGCTCGGTGGATGCCGCCGGCACCGAAGCCTCCGACAACACGATCGACACCGACGGCAAAGGCCTGGAAGCGGCCAAGAACCCGTCGCACTGGCAGGACAACGTCATCTACTCCAACGCGTCGCTCGCCAACGCCAACCCCGAGCCCGATCCGGAAGCCCCCATTGCCGGGGTCGACAGCCGCCCCAGCCAAGGACAGCCGACCGTCGCCACTGAAGCTGGGCACAAACTGGTGCATCGGGGCGTAGTCGACGAGACGGTACGCAACGGGACGCGTGCCGCGCAGCGCTTTTCATTGGAAGACGACGAGTCGGCCTGAAGCCGTTCCGTTCAATCGCCGCCGCGCGGGCTGAAGGTGCGCGGAAAAACGACTGGCGCGCTGCGATCAATCAGGCGATAGCCCTTGGCGGGGCGGTAGGAATCGCCCTCGGCCACGCCCGCCTCTTCCAGGAAATTAGCCGCCAGCATGCGCGTGCGGAAGCCGCTTTTATCCACCGGTCGGCCCAACACGATCTCGTACATGCGCTGGAGCTGCGGCAGCGAGAACGGCTCGGCCAACAGGAACGCCGGCAATGACGTGTATTCCACCTTGCTGCGCAGGCGCTCAACAGCGGTGCGCAGAATCTCCGCATGGTCGAACGCGAGCTCGGGTGCGCGCAGCACGTCGTCCACCGCAAACCAGCCGACGTCTGCAGCGTTTGCCCCCTTGGCGAGCACCACGTCCTGCGCGGGCATCAACGCAAAGTAGACGTGCGTGGCCGACCAGCCGCGCGGGTCGCGCGTGGCCCCGCCCCAACTGCCGAGCTGCTCCAGATACGGGCTGCCTACGCCGGTCTTCTCCAGCAGCTTGCGGCGCGCGCAATCCTCCAGGTTGGCATCGATAGCCGTATCGACAAACCCGCCCGGCAGCGCCCACGCGCCCGGGAAAGGCTCAGTCTCCGTGCTCGGGCGCTGCACCAGCAGCACGCGCAGCACATCCTCCAGCACGGTAAAGATCACCACATCCACCGTCGTCAACGGCAAAGGGAACGTCTTGGGGGCGGATCGGGAAGCCATGGTCTGCTCACAAATGTCTTGACACCCACATAGTAAGTTGTATTATCCAACTCAATCAAGTTGTGCTGTACAACCCAAACAAGACGGGGAGGTCATCATGTTCGGTATCCGCTTTATCAAGTCGCAGCCCACCGTTCATCTCATGCAGTTCCGCGCCGGCAAGGTCGTGCGCGAAGGCTCGGGCCTGTCGTTCTTCTATTACGGCCCGACGACCACGCTGGTGGCCGTGCCGGTGGCCAGCCAGGATCGCCCGTTCATCCTGGAATTGGTGACGGCGGATTTCCAAAGCGTGACGGTGCAGGGTCAGGTGACCTACCGCATCAGCGATCCGCGCCACACGGCGGCCATGATGGATTTCTCGCTCGCCAAGAACGGGCAGAGCTATGTGTCGGAAGACCCGAAGCGCTTGGGCGATCGCGTCGCGCAGCAAGTGGAAGTGATCGTGCAGCAAGCCGTGCAGGCGATGGAGCTGAAGGCCGCACTGCGCGCTTCGGCCGCCATCGCGCGCACCGCACAGGCTGAGTTGGCCGCACAACCGGAGATTGCCGCGCTGGGATTGGAGATACTGGGCGTGTCAGTCATGGCGGTGAAGCCGACGCCCGACATCGCACGCGCACTCGAAGCTGAGGCACGCGAGTCCAACCTGAAGGCCGCCGACGATGCGGTGTATCTGCGGCGCATGTCCGCCGTGGAAAACGAACGCGCGATCCGCCAGAACGAACTGGACACCGACATCGCCGTCGAGCAGAAGAAGCGCCAGATCCGCGAGACGCAGATGGAAGCCAAGGCTACGCTGATGCGCAAGGAGAACGCCCTGCGCAACGAACAGATGGCTGCCGACGTGGAACTGGAAAGCCAACGCAAGGCATTCGTGGCGGGCCAGGCCGACAACAGCCGCACGCTGGCCGAAGCCGAGGCCTACCGCGTGGCCGCCGTCATGCAGGCATTGGAGAAGGCCGACCCGCGCATCGTCAACGCACTCGCTGCGGCCGGCATGCAGCCGGGCCAGCTCATCGCACAGGCCTTCGGCGGCATTGCGGAACGCGCAGAGCGCATCGGCCAGCTCAACGTATCGCCCGACCTGCTGCAAGGGTTGATGAACGCCGGCACCAACGCAACCGGCAGGGCCGCATCATGAGCACCGATGGCCGCAAGGTGGTACTGGTGACACGCCGTACCCGGCTCGAAGAGCTGGTGGCGCGCCACCACACCCTGGCACAGGCGAAGTTCTATCTCGAACACCTAGGCGCGGATTTCTCCGACTACCTGGCCGAAAACGCCGCCTATGCACGCAGCCTGGAGATCACCGTGCGCGCGCTGGAGGCCTGGGGCCGCTATCAGGTGGTGGACCGCAGCTATCTGCCCAACTTCATCTTTGCGCCAGACGACATCGTTGTGGCGCTCGGGCAGGATGGGCTCGTCGCCAATTCGATGAAGTATCTCGATGGTCAGCCGCTCATCGGCCTGAACCCCGAGCCCGGCCGGTGGGATGGCGTGCTGTTGCCCTTCGAGCCAAAGGATCTCGGCAAGGTGCTGACTGACGTGGCACGCGACAAGCGCCCCACCAAAGCCGTGACGATGGCCGAAGCGCGGCTCTCTGACGGGCAGGTGCTGCGCGCCGTCAATGACCTCTTCATCGGCCCGCGCACGCATGCCTCTGCGCTGTATGAAATCGAGCTGGGCGAGCGGCGTGAGGCGCAGTCCTCGTCGGGGATCATCGTTGCAACGGGCTTGGGCTCCACAGCATGGCTCAAGAGCATCGTGACGGGCTCGATGGGCGTGGCGCGCGCCATGCACGCCGGTGGCGATGGTTTCCGCTATGAGCCAGAACCGTGGGACACGCCACAACTGACGTTTGCCGTGCGCGAGCCGTTTCCGAGCCGCGCGTCGCAAGCCACGCTGGTGTTCGGGCATGTGGATGCAACGCAGCCACTCAAGCTGCGCTCGCGCATGCCGGAGAACGGCGTGATCTTTTCTGACGGCATGGAGGCGGATTACCTGCGCTTTACCGCTGGCATGGAAGCGACGATTTCCGTGGCGGGCACGCAGGGACGATTGGCGGTTTGAATGAAAAAAGGCGGCCGGACCAGGGCCGCCGAAGGAGACACCGCCGCGCTCAGTGCGCCACGGCGTTGAAATTGGGCGGCCGTCGATCGACGAACGCCCGAAAGGCTTCATGCGCCTCGGGAGACTTCAAGCGCTTGGAAAAGCTGGCGTTCTCCGCCTCCATCTGCTGCTTGAGCAACTCGGCATCGCGCATCAGGCGCTTCGTTTCGGTCAGCGCACCGAGCGGCTGACGCGCCAATCGCTCAGCAATCGCCATCGCCTCCGTACCTAGCTGATACAGCGGCACTACGCGGTTGGCCAAACCCCAGGCTAGCGCCGATTCCGCACTCACCGCATCGCCCAGCGCGAACATCTCAAACGCACGCACGTGGCCCAGGCGCGCAGGCATCAACAGGCTCGACGCGGCCTCCGGCACCAGCGCCAGATTGACGAAGGGCGTGGAGAGCTGCGCGTTGTCCGCCAGCAGCACGAAATCGCAATGCAGCAGCACGGTCGTGCCGATGCCGACCGCCCGGCCCTGCACCGCCGCCACCAGCGGACGCGTGGCACGCGCCAGCGCATGCAGGAAGCGGACGACGTTGCGCTGGCCACCACCCTCGCCCATGGCAATCGATGCGAATTCGCCAATATCGTTGCCGGCAGAAAACATGTCGCCTTCGGCGCGCAACAGCACCACGCGCACAGTGTGGTCGCGCTCGGCGGCGTCCAATGCATCGGCCAGCGCGCCGTACATCGCATCGGTGATGGCGTTCTTCTTGTCTGCGCGGGCCAGGGTGAGCGTCAGCACGCCGTCGGCGTTGTGTCGCTGGATGTGTTCAGTCATTGCTCGTCTCCGGTGGGGAATTTGGTTTGCAGGCTGGCCAGCCAGCGTGCAACCACGTCGATCTCGGCATCGGTAAAACCTTCGGTCATGCGCGCGTTGAGTTCAGCCAGCCCGGTGCGGGTTTCAGCCAGGGCTTCGCGGCCAGCGGGCGTGATCCAGAGTTGCCAAGCGCGGCCGTCCTTGGCATCGGCGCGGCGCTCGATCAGGCCCGCGTCGACGGTGCGATCGACCAGGCCACTCATGGCGGAAGGGCCGAGGTCCAGCGCGGCACCGGCTTCGCGCATCAGCGCGCCGTCGTTCTTCTCCAGGAAGAACAGCAGACCGGATTGCGCGGCGGTCACGCCCTCGCCGGTACGCGTTTGAATCCAACGCTGCAGGCGGCGTTGCCCGACGTTGATCAGATAGACGAGGCGGCGATCGGGTGCGGTCATGCGGCCTCTGCCTCAGCACGCGACGCCGTAGCGTGCTCCTTCAGCCAGTCCGCCAAACCCGGCCATAGCGTGGTGGCGAACTGCGGGCGGAAGAACCCCAGGTGTCCCACCGCACCGCCGGCCTGCGCTGGCGCAATCTGCCGGCGCTCGACCCACGTGTTCGTGAAGTGCGCCGTCAACGCGTTGATGGCGGCTGGCGTGGCCCAGGGGTCGTCGTCAAAGCCGTAGACGAGCACGGGGTGCGTGACACGGTTGAAGCGCTCGATGGCGCCGAGCGTGGGGTCGTCGAAAAAGTAGCGCGGCATGCCGGCCCAGGCGCCCCATTCGATGGCGACGCCGCCGGGCAGGTCTTCGCCGAGGCCCAGGCGCTTGCCGGGCACGTAGCCGATCAGCCGGGCCATCAAGGGCCCAAGGCCGCGCAGGATCAGCTCGACACGCCAGCGCTCGCCGCGTTGGCGGATGAAGCGCGAGTTGCCTGTGTGGCAGGCCACCTGCACGACGCCCGCGACATCCCAGTCTGCGCAGCACAGCCCGATGGCGTGGCCGCCCACCGAATGTCCGACTGCCAGTTGCGGCAGCTCCGGATAGCGCGCCCTCGCCCATCGCGTCACGCCATCTGCATCGAACAGCGCCCAGTCACGCATGCGTGCAGCAAAGCGGCGCAGGCTCTTGGGCCGGGATGCGCCGATGCCGCGGTAGTCATACGTGATGGTGTGAAAGCCGCGCTCCGCCAAAAAGTTGGCAAAGGCTTGGTAGATGCGCTGCGGCACGCCCGTTGCCGGGTGCATGACCACCACACCCTGCGGCGTGCCTTGGGCCGTCCACAGCATGGCGCCGAGCGGGTAGCCATCGGTGGCGGGAATGCGTTGGGGTGTGCTGTTCATCGTGCCTGATTTAGTTCGCATACGAAGTGTTTTACTTTGTATGCGAACTAAATTGGCCTGTCAACCACAGAAAGATAAAGTACTTGCTTAACTATTCGGAGTCGCTATAGTTAACCACATGCTTAACCATGACACCTCTCTCGATCTCGCCTTCCAGGCCCTGGCAGACGGCAACCGGCGCGCGATGCTGGTCCAGCTCGTGCGCGGGCCCGCGTCGGTGAGCGAATTGGCGGAACCGCTCGACATCTCATTGCCTGCCGTGATGCAGCACCTGTCGGTGCTGGAGAACTCCGGTCTTGTGCGATCGGAAAAGGTGGGCCGCGTGCGCACGTGCCGTATCGAACCCGAGGCGTTGAGCCTCGCCGAGCAGTGGATCAACCAACGACGCCTGGAGTGGGAGCAGCACTTCGACCGCCTGGGCGCCTATCTCGAAACGCTGAAAACCCAAGGAGACCCGCATGACGACGACCGTTGACCAGCCCGCAGGCACCGCCCTGCGCCCACTCGTGATCTCTCGCACCTTCCCCGTATCGCGCGACTGGGTCTTCAAGGCCTGGAGCACCGCTGAACACATCAAGCGCTGGTTCTGCCCGACGCACTACACGGTGCCGGATGCGACGGTCGAGTTTCGCGTGGGTGGCAAGTTTGACGTGTGCATGCGCTCGCCTGAAGGGCACGACCACTGGTCGCGCGGCCACTTTCTGGAGATCGTGCCCAACGCCCGCCTCGTCATCGACATGAACGTGGTGGACGGTGACAACCGCCCACTGATGAACGCGCACACCGTCGTCACGTTTGCCGAAGAATGCGGTGGCACGCGCATGGAAGTCACGCAGACCCACACGCCGCTCGCCCCGATTGCCGAGATGATGATCAAGGGCGCGTCTGAAGGCTGGAAGCAAACGCTCGACAAGCTGGAGCGCGAAGCCGCAAGCGTGCCGCTGGCCGACGGCATCCAGCGCTCGGTCGTGCATGCCACCTTTACGGTGGAGCGCACGTACGATGCACCGCGCTCGCGCGTGTTCAAGGCGCTGACGGACCCGGCGGCCAAAGCGAAGTGGTTTGCCGGCGGCAACGGCTACACCCTGCTCGTGCGTGAAATGGACGCCACGCCGGGTGGCCGCGAAGTCGTCAAGGGGCGGTGGGACAGCGGTGTCGTGTCCAGCTTCGAGGCGCTGTATCACGACGTCATCCCCAACGAGCGCGTCGTCTATTCGTACGTGATGCACCTGGACGATCGCAAGATCTCCGCCTCGCTCGCCACGCTGGAACTGCGTGAACCCAAGGATGGCTCGGGCGGCACACACCTCGTCATGACCGAGCAAGGCGCCTTCCTGGATGGCTACGACGACTCCGGATCGCGCGAACGCGGCACGCAATTCCTGCTGGACATGCTGGGCAATTCGCTCAAGGACTGACCGCCCGTAACACGTCGCGCGCGACGGTCGCCACGGTGACCGCCGCGCCGACGATCAGCGCCATCCCCCACACCAAGCCACCTACGTAGGCAAACAGCATCTGGCGCGACGTCATGGGGCGCCTCAGCCCTTGTCCGCCACGTACTGCGCAATGCCGTGGCCGAACGACCAGTTCTCGGGCAGCACCTCCACGAGGTTGATGAACACGTCTTCGGGCCGCAGGCCGGGCTTGTCGCCCAGCAGCTCGACGATGCGCCGATACAGCGCTTGTTTCTGCTCGCGCGTGCGAGTGTTGCTGACGGTGAGCTGCAGGATGACCGCATCTTCACTGCGCTGGATATTCATGTACGTCGGGCTGACGCTGAAGGTGCTGGCGTCATGCTCGGTCACGGTCATGAAGCGGTCGTCTTCCGGCACGTTGAACGTCTCACGCAGCGCGCGATAGACGCCGTCAAAAATGGCTTGGTGATAGGCGGCAGGCTTGCCGCGGCGTAGCGATACTTGAACGAGAGGCATGGTGAACTCCCTGGTTTGTGGTGTACACAGCATGCCTCACGTTGATCATTTCAAAAAGCCATCCTAAGATATTTCAATCATTCTATTTTTTAATGATTGAATCATGAGGATGCTCGATCTGGAGGCCGTTCAAGCCTTCGTACTGACCGCCGATCTAAAGAGCTTCACGCGCGCGGCGGAGGCGATGGACTCCACGCAATCCGCCGTGAGCCTGAAGATCAAGCGGCTGGAAGATGCGCTCGGCCGTCGCCTGCTGGAACGTACGCCGCGCCTGGTGCGGTTGTCGCAGGATGGCGCGGCGTTCCTCTCGCCCGCACGCGAGCTGGTGGCTGCGCACGAGGGCGCGCTCGGCTCGTTTGGCGTGGAACGGCGGCGGCTGTCGGTCGGCATGAGCCACCACATTGTCGGCGCCGAACTGCCGCGATTGCTGCGTCAAATGGGGCGGGCCGAACCGGCGTTGACGCTGGAGATCCGCATCGACAGCTCACGCGAAATTCTGGATGCATTCGAGAGCGGCCTGCTGGATGCGGCCGTCGTGCTGCGCCACGACACACGCCGCACCGACGGCGAAGTCCTGATGGAAGAGCCCTTCGGCTGGATGGCCGCGCCGGACTTTGAGCACCGCACCGGTGAGCCGCTCTACCTTGCCACCCAGTCCGAGCCCTGCCGCGTGCGCGAGATGGCCGTAACCGCACTGGATGCCGCCGGGATTGCATGGCAGGAAGTGTTTGTTGGCGGCGGCATGGGCACCATTGGCGCAGCGGTGGCGGCCGGCTTGGCTGTCGCCGCGCTCAGCCGCCGCGTGGCGCCTGCGGGCACCATCGATGTGGGCGAAACGCTTGGACTGCCCCCGCTTCCACCCCGCAGCGTGGTGCTGTATTCGCGCCTAGCCGACCCTGTGGCGAAGAAGGCGCTGCGGACGTTCGCTTCTACCCTGCGGGCCACGGCGGGGCGTTAGGCTGGCCAGAGCGGCGGGTGCATTTTGCGCAATCGCTGCACCGCATGCCGCCCACCGGGCGACTATGCTTTGCCGCATGAAACCCCGCACCGTTCACGACTACCACCGCCGCATCGCCCGCGTCATCGAGGCGATCCTGGCCGACCCCGCCGCCCCGCACACGGTGCAGAGCCTGGCGGCGGTGGCGCATTTGTCGCCGTTTCACTTTCACCGCATCTATCGGGCGCTCACGGGTGAAGGCGTGTTTGAGACGGTTCAGCGCCTGCGGCTGGCGCAAGCCGCGCAGCGCTTGAGCGTGGCGGACGATTCCATCACCGACGTCGCCTTCAACGTCGGCTACGGCAGCCCGCAGGCTTTCGCGCGCGCCTTTCGCGAGTTCACCGGCGTGAGCCCACGCGCATTCCAAACCCGGCAGCAAGCGCTGAACGTGCCCTCTGACACCACGGCCCTGCCGCCCCTCGAATTGATCGAGCAGCCGCCGCTGAACGCACTGTGCCTGCGTGCGTGACCGACCTGATGATCCCCATCCGTAAGGAGTAACGATGTTGCGTCACTGCGTTGCCGCCGCGCTGGCGGCCTTTGTCATGGGCGCTGCCTGCGCCGCCGAGCCCGCTGCACCGTACCACGTGGGCGAAACCACTCGCGTGTTCCATCCGCAAGCCGAGCGGCATTGGCGCGGGGCGCACACACAGGCCCTCGTCACCAACGTCTGGTACCCGGTGGATGCGTCGGTACCTGAAGCGCCGCGCAACATCGGCGAGCCTGGTCGGCCGACGTTCCGCGGCCACCCATCGGCCGGCGAAGCGGCGCTTGCACCCGCCCACTCCACCTACCCGCTGCTGATGCTCTCGCACGGCACCGGCGGCACGGCAGACAGCCTCGACTGGCTGGCCGCCGCATTGGCCGCCAACGGCTACATCGTCGCGGGCGTGAATCACCCGGGCAACAACGCGTTGGAGCCCCTCACGCGCGACGGTTTCATGCTGTGGTGGGAGCGCGCAACGGATGTGAGCGAGGCACTCGACGGCATCCTCGCTGATGCGGTCTTGGGCACGCATGTCGACCGCACACGCATTGGCGCAGTGGGTTTCTCGCTTGGGGGTTATACGGTGTTAGAGCTAGCGGGTGCGCGCACCAATGTGGCGGCGTTCGAGGCGTTCTGCGGCGGGCCGCAAGGCGATGCGATCTGCCGGCCACCGGAAATGGATCGCATGCAGCCGAGCCCCACGCCCGACGCGCCAAAGACCGCAGCAACGCAAGCCTCGCTTGCCCGGTCAGGCGCGTCCTATCGTGATGCACGCATCCAGGCCGTTTTTGCCATCGCACCGGCGCTGGGCATGGCGTTGGATGCAACGTCCCTCCGCAGTATTGCGCTGCCCGTCTCGCTGATGGCGGGTGACGCCGATGTGACGGTGCCCGTGGACACCAACGTGCACCGCGTCGCCAGCCTGGTGCCGAACGCCGACGTGCTGCTGGTGCCTGGCGCGTCGCACTACACCTTCATCGATACGTGCCACCCGGGGGCGGTACCGCACCTGCCCCTGTTGTGCCAGGACAAACCCGGCGTGGATCGCGATGCGGTGCATGCCCTGGCCGTGCGCCGCGCGCTGGATTTCTTCCGGACGACGCTGCAGGGTCAAACCTGAGTGTCGTCGCCCGCAAGGTGCACCACAGCGATTACAGCTTCTGCACCGCCACGCTGCCAATCGAATAGCCCGCACCAAACGAGCAGATCATGCCCACGTCGCCCGACTTCAAGTCAGCACGATGGCGGTGGAACGCAATGATGGAACCCGCCGATGCCGTGTTGGCGAATTCATCCAGAATGACTGGCGCCTCATCGGCCGATGCCTCATGGCCCAGCAAGCGCTTGCCGATCAACTGGTTCATCGCCAGGTTGGCCTGGTGCAGCCAGAAGCGTCGCACTCCGGCCGGCGCATGGCCGATCGATTGCAGATGCGTGGCGATATGCTCCGCCGCCATCGGGCAGACCTCCTTGAACACCTTGCGGCCTTCCTGGCGGAAGAGCTGGTCGCGGTCGTCGGGGTTGCGGTCTTCGCTGCGCGATAGGTAGCCGGCGTTGTTGCGGATGTTGTTGGAGAAGCTGGTCGCGCACTGCGTGCCGAGTACGCGCCATGCGTCGGTGGAGCGCGTGTCTTCGGCGCGCTCGACTAGTACGGCGGTGCACACATCGCCGAAGATGAAGTGGCAGTCGCGGTCTTTCCAGTCGAGGTGGCCGGAGGTGATTTCAGGACTCACCACCAGCGCGGCCCGCGCGGTGCCGCTGCGCACGGCGTTGATGGCCTGCTCCAGCCCGAACGTGGCCGACGAGCAGGCGACGTTCATGTCGAACGCATAACCGCCTGCGCCGATGCCGTTCTGAATCTCCACGCCGAGCGCCGGATACGGGCGCTGGAAGTTCGACGTGGCGCAGATCAGCATGTCGACGTCGGCGGCATCGCGGCCGGCTGCGGCCAGCGCTTCGCGTGCGGCGGCCACGCCAATTTCCGCTTGCAGGGATAGGGCGTCATCCGGGCGCGGCGTCAGCTTGGGGCGCATGCGCGTCGGGTCCAGCACGCCAGATTTTTCCACCACATAGCGCTGGCGGATGCCCGACGCCTTCTCGATGAACTCCGCCGACGACTCCGCCAGCGCCGTCAGCTCACCCGCGGCGATGGCCGCTGCATGCTCTGCGTTGTAGCGCTGCGCATAAGCGTTGTAGGAAGCGACCAGCTCCTCGTTGGTGATGACCTCCGGCGCGACCCACAGGCCCGTACCGCTGATGACGACGTCGTGCATACCCGGTAGATGTGAAATTTTCGTGGCGGCGACGATAGCACATCGAACCTGCCGCGCGGGGCGAGCGGTGTGGTCGTTTACATCTAGTCCGCCGTTTGCCGTCCTTGCGCTGCCCACGCCACATGGCAAAACAAAGCGGGTGGCCCCAACCGCTGCCACCCGCGCTTTTACTTGCCTAACCGCGGCGCTTACTTGCTGCCGGCCAACTCCATAATCATGCGCGACAGCAGATACAAGCGCGGCACCACGCTTTCCACTTCTGCGTATTCGTCCGGCGTGTGAATGCCGCCACCGACAATGCCAAAGCCGTCGAGCGTGGGCGTGCCAACGCCAGCAGAAAGGCTCGAATCGGCCGCGCCGCCGCTGCCTTCCAGCGTGAGCTTGCGACCGATCTCGGCGTAGATGGCCTGTGCCTTGTCGGCAAGCGCATCGGATGCGGCATTCCGCGGCATCGGCGGGAAGCCACGCACCAGCGAGGTCTTCACTTCAGTATCGGGGATCAGCTTGTTGGCCGACACGCGCGCAAGATCGCGTTCCACACGGTCAAACTCTTCGGGCACAGCCACGCGCACGTCCGCATACGCGGTGGCGTGGTCGGGGATGACGTTGGTCGCATCCCCCGCCTTCAGCACGGTGATGTTGAAGGTGGTCTGCTTGGCGCTGTCGCCCAGCTTGCCGAGTTGCAGCGTCTGGTGCGCCAGCTCGGTGGCAGCATTGCGGCCGGACTCCGGCGCCACGCCCGCATGCGCGGCCTTGCCCTTGATGTCGATTTCGGCCGTGCCGCTGCCCTTGCGCCACACGACCAGCCCATCGGCGGGCCGGCCCGGCTCCAGGTTCAGCGTCACGTCATGCTGCTTGGCCTCGCGCTCGATCAGCGCGCGCGTGCCCTTGGAGCCCGTTTCCTCGTTGGTGTTGAGCAGCAGCGTCACCTGCCCGTACTGCTTGAAATCGAGCTGCTGCAGGATCTTCATCGCATACAGCCCCGCGACGATACCGCCCTTGTCGTCCATCACGCCGGGGCCGTAGGCGCGCTTGTCCTTGATGACGAACGGCTTGGCGCGGGCGGTGCCGTCCTTGAAGACAGTGTCCATATGCGCCATCAGCAAGATGCGCGTCTTGCCCGTGCCCTTCCACGTGGCCAGGATGTTGTTGCCCACCGCCGCCGGTGCTGAGGACACCGTTTCCACGTGCGCGCCCGTCTTGCGCAGCTCTTCGGTGACGATGGTGCCGATCTGGCTCAGTCCGGCCTCGTTGCCGGTGCCCGAGTCGATGTTGACCAGGCGCTCCAACAGATGCAGCGCATCGGCCCGATAGGCTTCAGCAGCGGTCAGGACCTTGGGGTTGGCATCAGCGGCGCTGGACAGACGTGCGCCACACAACAGCAGCGCGGCAAGCGCAAGGCGGGAGGGTTTCATGCGTGGACCTTGGTAGCGGAGTGGCAAAACAGCCATTACACACAAGTTCTGCAAACCCCGGGGCGCCATGTTGCGTTGGGCGCACGGGTGTCAGCCGCAGCTTGCCCCGTACGACCAGACATGCCTCCGGCCCTCCAGTCCGCCAAACTATTCATCCGATGCATTACTGGTCATTCAAACAATAAATTTCAAAAATAGTGTGCCGACCGCTAATCTGGCTTCCCCAGCAACATGGCGAGCAGACGATGGCGGAGCTTTACCTCGTGCGGCACGGGCAAGCGTCGTTCGGCGCCGCCAACTATGACCAGCTTTCGGAGCGCGGCGAGCAGCAGAGCGTCTGGCTCGGCGAGTATTTCGCGCGGCACGACATCGTCTTCGATCGCGTCATCTGCGGCACATTGCGCCGGCACGAGCAGACGGTCGACGGCATCCTGCGCGGCATGGGCACCGCGGGTATCGGCTATGAACAGCACGCCGGCCTGAACGAGTACGACTTCCAGGGGTTGTTTGCTGCGCTGGGCGAGGATTTTCCGGAACTCACGCGGCTGGCATCCGGCTCGATGCGCGACCACTACCGGGCGCTCAAGCAAGTGCTGCATCTGTGGTCGGCCGACAAGATTCGCGGGCCGCTGCCCGAAACGTGGACCGCATTTCAGCAGCGCGTGGCGGATGCGCGCGCCGTCATTCAAGCCGATGGCGGGCAACGCGTGCTCGCCATCAGCTCAGGTGGGCCGATTGCAGTGACCG
>JGI24740J21852_10000328_pt1 | contig 20047 bp, 18 predicted proteins | sample KBSCornC6_FD_21852 | JGI IMG/M metagenome (IMG submission 21852) | reverse complement strand
CTTCTTCGTTTCCATCCGTTTCATGAGGATACTGCCGTGGTCAAGCCGCTGCCCCGCTTGAAGCTGCAGGGGTTCAACAACCTCACCAAGGCACTCAGCTTCAACATCTACGACATCTGCTACGCGGTCACCAAGGACCAGCGCGACCGCTACATCGACTACATCGATGAAGCCTACGACTCCGACCGCCTGACCCAGATCCTGACCGACGTTGCCGACATCATCGGTGCGAATATCCTCAACATCGCCCGCCAGGATTACGATCCGCAGGGCGCGTCGGTGACGATCCTGATTTCCGAGCATCCGGTGGTGGAAAAGCTCGGCAAGGACGTGATCTCCGATGCCGTCGTCGCGCACATGGACAAGTCGCACATCACCGTGCACACCTATCCGGAAACCCATCCGCACAACGGCATCGCGACCTTTCGCGCCGACATCGACGTGGCGACCTGCGGGGTGATTTCGCCGTTGAAGGCGTTGAACTACCTGATCGACAGCTTCGAGTCGGACATCGTGACGATGGATTACAGGGTGCGCGGCTTCACCCGCGACATCCACGGCAAGAAGCACTACATCGACCACAAGATCAACTCGATCCAGGATTACCTGGCCAAGCACATCCGCCAGAAGTACGAGATGTTCGACGTCAACGTGTATCAGGAAAACATGTTCCACACCAAGATGCACGTGAAGGACTTCGATCTCGACACCTACCTGTTCGAGGCGCATGCGGACGACCTGTCGTTCAAGGATCGCCAGCGCATCGAAGCGCTGCTGAAGCGCGAGATCGAGGAGTTGTTCCACGGCCGCAACTTGATGTGAAGTCGGCGACTGCGCCGCCAGTAAAGAGCGAAGTCGGCCAGAAGTCGGCCGCTGCGCGGCCTGTAAAGAGTAAAACGGCTGCTCCGGGCGCTTGCTCTACGCTTTCGCCTTTACTCTTTACCCTTTACAGGCGGCGCAGCCGCCGACTGACACGCCGCGCAGCGGCCGACTTACACCCGATACGCGACCGCCTTCATCACCGTCGACGCGCCATGCATCAACGCCGGGACCGGGAACGGCAGCTTCGCGCCACCCCGCGCCAACGCATTGTCGGCATGACGCGCTTCATCCGCCTGCATGGTTTCGAGGATGGCTCGCGAGCGCGTATCCGGCGCCGGCAGGCGCTCGAGGTGTTTCCCCAGGTGCGCTTCCACCTGGCGCTCGGTCTCGACCACGAAGCCCAGGCTCCAGCGGTCCCCGGCCAGCGCCGCCAAGGCGCCGATCGCGAAACTGCCGGTGTACCACAGCGGGTTGAACAGGCTGGGACGATCACCCAGTTCGTGCAGCCGCTCTGCGCACCAGGCAAGGTGATCGGTTTCCTCCGCGGCCGCCGCTTCCAAGTGCGCGCGCGTGTCGGGATCACGCGCCAGCGCAGCCTGTCCGTCATAAAGCGCTTGCGCGCAGACTTCACCGGTGTGGTTCACGCGCATCAAGCCTGCTGCGTGACGGCGCTGCCCGGCATCCAGGCTGGGGGACGGAAAATTTTCGCCTGGGGAGGGGCGGCCGGCGACGGGGGTTCCGCCCACCGTATCGAGGGCGCGCTGCACGCCGGCCAAGAGGTGGTCGAGCGGAGATAGATGTCGGGTGCCGGTATGCATGCGTCCATTGTCGCCCAATCGGCGTCAAGGGATGTTGAATCCCGGTGATGGCGCGTCGGGTGAGGCGCTGCCGCGGGTGGACTGCATTTGCCGCTTGGTGGCCCGGGAAGGCGCGTAGCGGATCTCCCCCGATGGCGCTGGCATCCTGCCTATCGCGGTCGCGCGGCTCCATGCTGCATGCTTGCGCCGCGCCCCCAAGGCCAGTATCCTTGGTGGTCTTTCGTTGCTTGCAACCCTTGTCGCGCCCTGGTGGCGCGGCGCCGCCTTACGTGCGGATCAGACAACTTTTTACGGATCGTTCCCATGAAGACGTTCAGCGCCAAGGCCGAGACGGTCAAGCGTGACTGGCTCATCGTCGACGCCAACGGCAAGACCCTGGGCCGGCTTTGTTCGGAAGTTGCACGCCGCCTGCGCGGCAAGCACAAGCCCGAATTCACCCCGCACGTGGACACGGGTGACTACATCGTCGTGGTCAACGCCGAAAAGGTCGCGGTCACCGGCAACAAGCTGGAAGCAAAAAATTACCACCGCTTCACCGGCTATGTCGGCAACCTGAAGACCACCAATCTCAAGGATCTGCTGGCCTCGCACCCCGAACGCGCGATCGAATTCGGCGTCAAGGGCATGCTGCCGAAGAACCCGCTGGGCCGCGCGATGTTCCGCAAGCTCAAGGTGTACCGCGGCACCGAGCATCCGCATACCGCACAACAGCCCAAGGCGTTGGAGATCTGATCATGGCGACCCTGCAACAGAATTCCGGTACCGGCCGCCGCAAGACTTCCGCAGCGCGCGTGTTCCTGCGCAAGGGCGGTGGTGCGATCGTGGTCAACGGCAAGCCGCTTGACGAGTTCTTCGGCCGCGAAACGTCGCGCATGATCGTGCGCCAGCCGCTCGAGCTGACCCAGATGGCCGACAAGTTCGACATCAAGGTCAGTGTTGCCGGTGGCGGCATCACCGGACAGGCCGGTGCGATCCGCCTCGGCATCGCCCGCGCGCTGGTCGAGTACGACGAAACCCTGAAGTCGCCGCTGCGCCGTGCCGGGTTCATGACCCGCGATGCGCGTGCGGTGGAGCGCAAGAAGGTTGGCCTGCACAAGGCACGTCGCGCGACGCAGTTCTCCAAGCGCTGATTTTTTGCGATCCGCTTTGATTGGTTTTGCGGTGAATTTTGCGCTAGCGGGGGTTCTGGCCAGCAATCGCCAGGACGCCTTTCAGGCCCGCCGTCCATGGCCAAGAGTTCCGTGGCTGAACTTTCCACAACAGCCGCTCCGCTCGCGGCGCTCGGCGGTTCGCACTAAAATCAGTCACTGAAGCCTTGAAGCCCCGTCGCCAAGTGGTAAGGCACCTGACTCTGACTCAGGCATTCGGTGGTTCGAATCCATCCGGGGCTGCCATATAAATCAGCTATTTACACGGGCGGTCAGGCCGTCCGTGTAAATGGTTGTGTAAATCAACCGGCTTTTTTGTCGGTTCCGGCGGGGTCGTACGCGTCGAGTTCGTGGTTGTAGAGGTCGGTCATCGCCGTGACTTGTGCCCGGCAGCGTCCTGCTTGTCGCGCCGGGTTCCCGGGGTGTCCGTCACCCCTCGATGTTTGAGCGCGTGGAGACCGAATCGCGTTTTGGCCGTGATGACACCGGCCTTGATCGCCTGCTACATGGCCCGCTGCCATGCGGAGTTGAGCGTCGACCGTCCAACCGCGTTTCCGGCTTCCGTAACCAGTAGCACCCGCCTTTTTGGAGCCATCGGTACCACGGGCAGTTCGCGCCAGATTTCGTCCCCGCCGGCGCGCCAGCCGGAATCACCTCCCCAACGCAAACGAGCACGAGCATCAGGGGCAGTATTTGGTCTTGGCCAAGTTTCGTTCGTACACATCGCTACTGCCGTAATGCTGCAGAGGCATCTTGTGATCGTCCAGCTTCTGGCACAGCTCCGAGGCATCAAGTGGCTGCTGTTGGACTGGCACACGTTCGGGTTCCTTCTTAATCGCATAGTCATTGGAATCCTCCCGGATATCCTTCAGGTATACCCGGGGGCAAGGATCCATCTGGATCCACACCTTCGGCCCAGCCAAACACTCGTACGCGGAAGGCTGCGCGTTCTGCGCCCCGAGGGCGTGCGCATGCGGAGGTATCCCGGTGCCAACAGCAAGCGCTGTCAATGCGATGAACGTGGAGCTGCGTTTCAAGCTGCGCAATGCAAGATCGAAATCGTAAGCAACCATTTCTTCACTCTCTCGCCGAACTTCCCCGTTTGGATGTCATGTCACATACGGCAATTATGTCGCCAACCTTTGTTGGGCGGCGTTTCCGTTTACTTCGCTCGTTTTGGTAGGTTTCGCCGGGAAGAGATTGTTGTCCGCGGGCACGTGCGAACCTGAGCGTCTTACGATGTCCTGTGCAATCATCCTGCGCCATCCCCATGTTTGTTCGCAGCGGGGGCGACCGGAGCCTCGACCATCCGATCCCCTAGAAAGCTGCCAAGCCAGTATCTGTCGTGGTACCTGATGGCGGTGGACGCGGCGCCAAAATGGGTAGTCGGCGGAATAAACCGCTCTGTAGCAATGCTGCCTTGCACCGGGTTGAAAACCACGAGCATCGACGGCGTGCCGCAAATTTTCTGCGGACCGCACGACAGGATCTTGGACGGATCGCCCACTTCACCCGCGATCAACAGCGTACCGTCATGCTGCCAATGAACATTGTCCGGATGGAAATCCCCCAGCGGAACACGTGTTGGTGCACGACGTCCATTTCTCGAAAGAACCCATAACGCGTTATCTGTCCAAGCGGCCACGTAAAGCGTCCTGCCGTCGGCGGAACTCTCGATGCCGTTGTCCCCGGGCAGGTCGCTGTCCTTCAGGTGCACCCACCCGGTTCGCTTCGACCAGATCAAGACGAAACCGCTCGGGCGACCAGCAATGAGCTTGGCCAGTTTCGGGTCATCGGGTGAACCAAAGCTCGTAACCGCTACGCCGTCAGGCAACGGCGCCACAGCATTCGCCAAGACCGTTGACGGCACGTGCACGCAGCCTCGCCAAGTCAATGCGACATTCCTACCCTGGACATGCCATTCGAACATCTCGATGGACTGTTTGCCACCATGGTTGACCGCATACAGCCGGCCGTGATCCGGACCGTCGGAGCGGCTCGATAGCCCATGGGTGATCAGCGCGCGGAAGTTCCGCGGCGGAGCGCAGTTGGGATCCAGGGAGCGCTTTGCGGGTGGGTCCATCTTGGGGACAAGCGGTGCCGCATCCTTGGATGCCAAGTCCACCAGATACAGGTGACTCTGCGAATCGGGGGCGCGGGCCAAACTGGACGCAATCGCGAACTGGGTGCTACCCAGCCGCACGACATCCTCCGGATTCCTGAGCCCGCATATCGCATTTCGTCCGCAGGGATCCATGCCCACATGCGCGGCGCCGCCCGGTGACTGCGAGGCGCGTGCTGGCGAAAGCATGAGAACGGCACCCGCAAACAACAACCAAGCGAGACATTGCATGATTCTGCTCCAAGAAGATTCCGCGAAGTTGGCGCGTGGCCATTGATGCTGCTTGATACTCAAAGTTCCAATGTTGACTGGTACACGATCACCGCTCCTCCAGCCACACGCACGACCTTCGGCGACCAGTCTTCAACGCCGACTGAGACTTCGACGATTCCAGGTCGCCCCATCGCTTCGCCTTGCCGCGCACGAAACGTCAGCTTGCCGTTCGCGGGAGAAGCCAGGCGGTGGTGCACGAGGTAAGCCCCCAAGGGGCCGTTGGCATTTCCGGTCACCGGGTCTTCGGCTATGCCTATGGCCGGCGCGAACATTCGACCATGAACGAGATATTCATCGCTTGGGGTCAACACGAATACGTAGTAGCCATTGCAGCGGATTCGGCGACTGATTTTTGTCAGACTCGGTAGGTCCGGCTGCAACGAATGCAGTTTGTCCAAGGACCGCACGCCGACCATGACCTTCGAATGGCCAGTGGAGACAATTTGCACGGGGCAGTTGTCGTCGAGATCCCCAACGTCGAGTCCGAGTGCCCGCACAACCCGATCGCACTGGCTTCCAGACAAGGCCTCCTGGAACGTCGGCTCTGTCTGCGTCATGACAACTTGATAATCCGTGCGTCTCCGGATGATCTCCACCGGCAGGATGCCCGCCCCGATCTTCTGGACGACCGTGCACGTCGGCAGTGCGTTTTCGACGGCCCGTACATAGTGCGCTGCGATTGTCGCATGACCGCACGACGGAACCTCGGTCGTGGGCGTGAAGAAGCGGACCCGGACATGGTGATCTGCACCCCATGGTTCACAGATGAATGCCGTCTCCGAATTGTTCAGTTCCCGCGCGATCGCCTGCATCTGTTGATCAGTGAGCCCGTCGGCGTTCGGAATGACTCCCGCGGGGTTGCCGGCGAACCTCTCGGTCGTGAAGGCGTCCACTTGGTAGAGTCGGTATTGCATCATCGCCCGGAGTGTGTCGGTCGTCCGTTTTAGCTCGATCCCCTTACCTGGATGCGGCGTTTGCCGCTTCGCGTGTCCCGTATATGTTCGGAACCTCGATCAATGCATTGCGCACCGACGGTCCGCCTGCATAAAAGAGCAACGTCAGCAGCGATTCGATCATTTTCTCGCGACTCACTCCAAGCTTGGCTGCGGACTCCATATGTGCACGCAACTGAGGCAGCGCATTGCCGCTGGTTACACAACTTGCCACCAGAAGAAGTTCGCGAGTCGCAAGATCCAACCCAGGCCTTCCCATGATTCCGTTGATGGCCCACTCTATGGTCATGGTGGCGAAATCGGGGCAAATGGATTTCATCTCCTCCACCATGACCTCGCCGACATGGCCACCATGCAGTGTGTCGAGCAATTCCAGGCCGCGGCGGTACGCGTCATTGTTGTTACCCATGATCGATCTCCTTTGAACGATGTTCGATCTGTACTCCGGGCTGCATGGATTCCACGCCGGACGGCAAGCACGACTGCCGGCCACCCACGTATGTCCGCGCCCGTAGGTCGGCTGTTGCGCCTTGGGCCTGCGATCGCAACGAGACGCCAGCCGAAGCTGTCGTTCCGCGATATCAGTCCTCTAGGACCGCACGTTGATACCCGCGCAACAAGTCTGGGTCATCGATGGACCCATGGTGGTGTACCTGTCTCCATTCGCCGTCAATCAACCGAAAGAGACGGCTGGTTCGAATCGACATTGCAAGCCGGCTTTGGGTGGACGCGTACTCGCCACGTTCCCGACCCACGACATAAAACATGTCGCCTGTTTCATGGAGGCTGTAGTCGTAGAACTCGAACCAGAATGACGCCGCGTGACTGAAAACCCTCTCATACACCGCTCTGATTGCAGGCCAGCCCCTTTTGATTCCACCCACGGGATTGTCCATGACAGCCTCATCGGTCTGAGCCCAATTGTGTGCCATCAAATCAAGGTCGCGGTTGTTCAGCGCTCGATAAAACTGCGAAAGAGCGCGTATTTTGGGATTGGTCAAACCCTCTGATTCACGACCGGTTACAGGCTTCTGTTCGACTTTCACAACTGGACCTCTTTGAATTGTCATCGACTGGTACCTTGGCTACTACTGGCACCGCAGCAGCGCCGACGTGATCGCGCGGGTCTCATCGGGGCGGGCGCCGTCAGCGCTCCCAGTCGAATACCCGACGACCACCTGTAGTCGGGGAGCGCGGTAGCGACATCGAATCAATGAAGCGCGCCAGACCATTCGTCAACGTCGTGCACATCGCAAACTCCGTGGCCACCCACGGCGGTACTGACGCGACCCGTGGTGCGCAGTCGGGGAAACGGCCAACGCGGCGGATCCTGCGGGACGATACATGGTTGAGACTGGTAGCTACTATGAATTGCCCTCGCAAGGGTGCCCACTTTATGCCGCGTTGGCAGGCGCAACCAGCGACAATTTTTCATGCAATACATGAATTCGGCTAATATATTTCGATGCCGGATCGCCTCCCCGCCCTGCGTGCCTTGCAAGTCTTCGATGCCGCGGCGCGCCACTTGAGTTATAGCCGGGCCGCGGAAGACCTTTTTCTTACCCAGAGTGCGGTAAGCCACCAGATCAAGGCGCTGGAAGCGGAACTTGGCACGCGGCTGTTTCGACGCGCCGGACGCGCCATGCTGCTCACCAGCGAAGGACAACGTTTCTACACCCACATCCGTGACGGGCTGGCGTGTTTCGCCAAGGGCGTGGCGATCGTGCGCGCAGGCAGCGGTCCCCAGACGCTCAACATCAGCGCGACACCGTCAATCGCGGCCGGCTGGCTGGTGCCGCGATTGTCGGATTTCTACTACCGCCATCCCGATATCGAGGTCAACCTGCGCGCCACCATCGCGTTGGCCGATTTCGATCGCGATGAAGTGGATCTGGCCTTGCGCTATGGCCTCGGCCAATGGCCGGGGATGCATGCCGAAAAGTTGCTGAGTGCGGCCGTTTTCCCGGTGTGCAGCCCGCACTACCGCGGCGGCAAGTTGCCTACCAAGCCCACCGATCTGCTGCAAGGCTTTTTGTTGCACGTCAGCGGGCTGCCGACGTGGGAAGAGTGGTTCAAGTCCGCCAACGTAACGCTCGAAGGGCCGCTGCACGGGCCGCGCTTCAGCGATTACATGCTGGCCGTCCAGGCTGCGAAACGCGGGCAGGGCGTGCTGCTTGGCCGGGAAGCCTTCATCGCAGAAAAGCTGGCCAGCGGACAATTGGTGCGATTAATGCGGAAGCTGCCTTCGCTGCGCACATTCCATTACTACATCGTGTATCCGCAGGGACTCGATTTACCACGCAAAGCGCGCGTGTTTCGCGACTGGATGCTCGAACAGGTTCGCGACGCCTTGCCTTGAGTCCGACCGTCAAAACAATTGGTCCCGCAGGGATGGTTTGCGCGGTAGGTGAAGCGCGTGCAGTTGAAACCTCCTCGCGCTTCGAGCCGCTGCAAGTCTTCGCCGCCATCCCGGCCAGATGCGGGACAGTCCGTGGACCAGAGTTGGTCAGGTATGCAGCTTTCGACGCAGCGCCTCGCTCAATGGCCTATCAAACGCCTGCCTAGCCGTGGCAGTCGGCGTCTTTCCTCGGATGACCCCACAACCGGCGCCGACTTCCACCCGTCGTCCAACGTCTGATCTCTTGTATCTCCCTTCGTAACAACACCTGAGCAGAAATTCAGCGAGTCAGTACATCCTCTGTCGGTAGGGTTGCCTCGATCATTCCTGTACCGACCATCTGCACGTCTCCCGCCACGGTCACTGATGTAGGCAGGTCAGCCGAACCTGCCACCTCGACCCGAATTTCGCTCGGACGACCCACGAACCGTCCTTGTCGCAGGACAAATGGCTTTTCAGCGTCGACAATCCGATGCCGGACGAGATACGCGCTGGTCGGCCCTGCCGCGCTCCCCGTGGCTATGTCCTCTACTGCCCCGGTGTTGTCCCAGGTCCGACCCTCTCGTCCTTCGGCGTCGAAAACGTAGACGAATTTCGCTCCAATTTTTTCGAGCAGACCATNGAAGTNCGCCACGCGGATCCGGGCGCGGGCGAGACCACCCGGCGTCACGGGCACGATGAGGTATGGGAGGCCTGTCGACACCACTTCCAACGGAAGACGACCGTCGCGGTTCTTCGGCTCAAGGTTCAGCGCATCGAGGAAGGGGGCTTCTTCGTCCTCGCGCAACATGCGTCCGAAAGCCGGGCGGCCCTGCTCCATGGCGACGCGGTAAGCGCCTGGCCCTAGGCGTTCAGAATCGAGACGTACCCGTCCAGCTGGGAGGGCGAGAAAGAACGTAGCCGCATCGATGCCTGGAGCTTGCACCTCGTGGACTACGGCGCCGGCACCAAGCGCAGGATGCCCGGCAAAAGGAAGTTCCTCTTCGACGGTAAACACTCGCGCGCCAAACACGCTTGGTTCAGCCGTGGCAGCCAGNAANATNGACTCGAACTGGCGAAGCTCTTGCGTGAGCCGAAGCATGAGCTTGGCGCTGAGTCCTTGAGCATCGGGAAACACGGCGAGGCCGTTGCCGGAGAACGGTTGATGCGCAAAGACATCGACATGACGGTATGGGAGTCCGCTCGTTGATGAACGCGCTGGGCTAGAAGAGGAACTCATGCTTGGGTCCAGCTACCGGCGGTTCGTGAGACGGGTTGAAAGCCGTCTGGAGCCATTGATTGGACGTGACGCGCCGTCTGTTAGCACGACGACACCGGTTTCTGTCCACGAACGGAAATCATGGGTGGTTGAGAGAGATCCAGAATGCCGGCTTGGACGTTCTCAAGATGCTGTTCAATTTCGCGTTCCGTGGCGATGCCGTTGTTCAACAGGTCATTTCGGATCATGCCTATCGTCGCGATCTCCAGCGGCACGCACTCAGGCATGGCGACCGGGAAGTACGCTTCGGCTGATAGACCAGTCATGCCGGCGTTGCGAAACATTCGCGGAAGCCTTCGCCCAAAGGAAATGTCTGCGCCCCGGCTTGACAGCAACGTCCTGAAGCCTTGCCTGATTCTGTTGGCCAGTTCCTGTTCAGGGCCATACGCATCAATGCAGCTCAAAGGTTGAAGTGCGGGATCGGCGTCTTCTAGCACCAGCCAACCACCCGGTTTCAGGGCAGATACCATGTTTTGGAACGCACGTTCCCGTTCTGGAACGTGGACCAATACAAGTCGAGCGTGTATCAGGTCAAACAATTCATCAGGGGGAGGGGCTTGCGCGATGTCGTGGGTGCGCACTTCGACGTTATGGGATGTGGCTTCTTTCGCCCAGGAAGCATCAATATCGGTAGCTAGTACGCTGCCGGTATTTCCAACGCGTTCTGCAATCTTTTGTACCAGGGTGGGGCCGCCAGCCCCGACCTCCCAGCACCGCCAGCCCTTCCTCATGCCGCATGCATCGAATTGCCGCAGCGACGTGGGATCAAACAATGCAGACAGTAATGCCAGACGTTGTGCAGCCTCTTTCTTCCGATTTTCGAGAAGGTAACCAGCGTCGGCCATCAAAGTCTCCCTCGTTTGTGCGTTGTGGCGGGCCATTCTAGAAGTGGAAGTACAAACTCCGCTCGAGTGCTCCGCTGCGCTGGCAAACACCGGAGGAATTGATGGTCAGTGGGGATATCGCTCACTCGCCGAGCAGGGCAGACAAGTTGATCGCCTCGGCCATGGCACGATTGTCGGCGTCATCCGGATGCAGGTGGTCGCCGGAATCGTACGCAGACCGCAGCCTGGTCGGGTGCGTCGGATCGCGCAGAATGGCGTCGAGCGCGTCACCTCATCACACTTCATCACGGTCGCGTCGGTCCATTCCCAGCCGAGCGTTTGAGCGGCGAGGCGGCGTGGTCACGTTCCTGGAGAACTGCACGCGCCACGCACCCGAGACTGTCGACGGCATGTTCCGGACGAGCGTCTCCGGTTTCGATGGTACGATGAGGGAAAGGTCCGTGGTGGCGGGCACCATGATCGGGGTTGACGAACGAATTTCAGGCAAGCTCTTTGGCGAATGCGCGCATCCGGGGTCTGAAGAGTAGATCGCTCGCTGCGACCGCTGACACGCTACACGCGCGAACGAATCGCCTCACAGGTACGCAGTCGGGCGCGTGAGTCGTAATCTCACCTAGCCCGGCTCTTTGAGACAGCGAGTCGACACCGACACAAGAATCGCTACTTCCGCCATCGACCCGTTGCTGACGGTCGCGACCGTCTGCTTTGGGGAAGTCTGGTCACAAACCTCCATGCTCAGCTGCCGGCACCGCACGCCATCGCGTGCCGCCTGGCGACGGACCTCGAAGGACAACCGCTACTACCATTCCGTCAAACTCGACGCTCCGTCCTTCACCGCGCCGATCTACGCCAACCTCTTCGAAGGAGAAGAGAATCTGTGCTCTCAAACCAGCATCGACTGCTGGGCGAAGATACCCGCCATCGCGCCTTGCCATGATGCTGTGGTGACCGAGGGCATGAGGGGATTGGCGAGGTCGCCGGCGGCGTAGATGCCGGGCATGCTGGTTTGGCGGCGCTCGTCGACTTTGAGGACGATGCCGTCGGGCCTATCGACCGTGGCGAGGCCCAGTGATTCATGCAGGCTTGCGGACGGCTTGTTGCGCGGATGCGCGAACAGGATGTCGACCGCGACATTGGCGCCGGTCTCGAGCTTGACAGTGGCCTTATGGCCCCCGTGACGGGCGATCTCGATGATCCGGCCATCGACAACCGGTACGTTGCGGCGCGCCAAATCGGCCCGGATATCGGGCGGAATGTCGTGACCATCGGCGAAGAGCGTCAACGTGTCGGTCCAATCGTGGAACAGCCTGACATGATTGTGCGACTGCGGGCCGGACCAGACGAGGCCCCAATGCTGGCCGGCGACTTCAAAGCCGTCGCAATAGGGACAGGGCACGATGGACGTGCCCCAGCTTTCGGCAAAGCCCGGAACATCAGGCATCTGGTCGGCGACGCCATAGCTCAGGATCAGGCGGCGCGCCTCAAGGCTTTCGCCATCGCCGGTGAGGACGGAGAAATCGTCGATGGCGCCGGAGACGCTGTCGGCCCGCGCATTGACCAGCCTGATCGTGGGATAGCGCGCCAGTTGCTGCCGCGCCTCGGCCAAGATGTCCAGCGGTGGCTTGTGATCATGGCCGAGCAGGCCATGCGAGTGGCCGGCGAAGCGATTGCGCGGCAGGCCGGTATCGAGAACGGTGACCTTGCGGCGGGCACGGCCGAGCTGCAGGGCGCCGGCGAGACCGGCAAAGCTGCCGCCGATGATGACGACGTCATTCATGGTGGTGGGCTCCGTGTTGTGGATGGAGGGGGTGGGCCTGGCGCGCAATATCGTCTAGCGATACGCGCTCGAGACGGGCAGCAGGCAGGGCTTTGGGCGTCCGCTCGACGGAGGGGTTAGGTCTCAGAGCCACCGACGGACCTTGGCTTTGTACGCCGAGTACTCGCGGCCGAACAGAGAGGCCAAGACTCTCTCCTCTGGCGCGATTTGGAAGCGAGCGATGTACGCCATGAAGACGATCGGACCAAGTAGCGCCCAAACCGACCACAGGAACACGGCCCAGCCGAGGAGCACCAAAGACAGGCCGAGATACATGGGGTTGCGGGTGATCTTGTAGACGCCCGCGATGACAAGCGCGGATGCCGCCTGCGGCTTCATCGGGTTCTTGGTGGTCTTCGCCCTTCGAAAAGCAACCGCTCCCGAGACGCTGAACGCGACCCCGACGGCAGCAAGAACGAGAGCGATAGCAATGCGCACCGAAGGCTCATCGGCGGCCGGTGCGAGACGAGCGATCCCCCACATGGCAAGTGCGACGAGCAGTGCCACAACCGGCGGTGGGATTTTCAGTTCGAGAGAAGACATTGCTACTTTCCTCTGGGGGTGGCGAGTACCGGCGCCTGCGTCCACCGCTTACACGCATACGCCTTGGCAGCAAATTTCATCGCAGCGGCGCGCCCGATGCCTGGTGAAACACCGGTGATGACAACTACTTTTAATGTAGACATGGCGGTTCCTTTACGAATGGGAGAGGTTGGGCAATGAACGATCAGCCTTGCGCAGGGGCCGGCCTGATCTTGAACCAGATGGCATACATGGCCGGTACGAACACCAGGGTCAGGATCGTCCCGGCGAACGTGCCGCCGATCAGCGTGTAGGCGAGGGTTCCCCAAAATACGGAATGGGTCAGGGGGATGAAGGCAAAGATCGCCGCCAATGCCGTCAGGATCACCGGACGCGCACGCTGCACGGTCGCCTCGACCACCGCATCGAAAGGCGCCAACCCTTCTTCCGCGTTGTGCTTGATCTGTCCGACGAGGATCAGGGTGTTGCGCATCACGATGCCCGAGAGCGCGATCAGGCCGACCAGCGCGTTGATGCCGAACGGCTGGTTGAACAGCAGCAACGTCGGCACGACACCGATCAGCCCGAGCGGACTGGTCGCAAACACCATGACCATGGTCGCGATCGAGCGCACCTGCAGAATGATGATGAGGAGCGTCGCCGCGATCATGATGGGCAGGAGCGGCACGATGGCTCCGTTTGCCTTGCGAGACTGTTCGATGGAGCCGGCTTCTTCGATCCGGTAACCATCCGGCAGCTTGGCGATGATCGGCTTCAGTTGCTTCAGAATGGCCGTAGAGACGTCTGGCGGCTGCAACCCGGTCGCAATGTCGCCGCGCACCGTGATGGTCGGCGTGCGGTCACGCCGACGAAGAATGGGGTCTTCCATCTGCACATTCACGGTTCCGACCTGCGAGAGCGGAACGCGCTGCCCGGCCGATCCCTCCAACGTGAAGCCGTTGATCTTCGCCGGATCCAGACGGATGTCGCCGGCTGCACGTGCCACCACCTGCACCGAGCGAATGTCCTCGCGAACGGCAGTGATCGGAACGCCGGTCAGCAGAAACTGGAGTTGCTGGGCAACCGCACTCGAACTCAGCCCCACGGCCTGCAGCCGGTCCTGGTTCAAGGTGATATGCAGAGTGGGAACGCGCGGCCCCCAGTCGGTATTGACGGTACGCATCATCGGACTGGCGCGCATGACCGCCTTGACCTGCGCGGCGATCACGCGAAGCTTGTCCGGGTCCGGCCCCATCACGCGGAATGCCACGGGATACGGCGAAGGCGGACCGAACACCAGTTGGGTCACACGCACCTGCGCCTCCGGCGCGAGGCCATTCGCGATGGCTTGGCGCAGCCGGACTTTGAGGGCATCGCGTTCTTCCGCATTGTCCGCCCGGATCACGATCTTTGCGAAGGACGGATCGGGCAGTTCGGGCGCCATTGCGAGATAGAAGCGCGGCGCACCCTGCCCGATGTACGACGTGACGATCTTTGCCTCCTTCTGCTTCGCCAGCCAGGCTTCGACCTTGGACGTCGCAACGCTGGTCTGCTCGATGGAGGACCCGTAGGGCATCTGCACCTCGACCAGCACCTCCGGACGGTCGGACGTCGGGAAGAACTGCTTCTTCACCAGGCTCATGCCGAGGCCGGCGAGCAGCAGCGCTCCGACCACGATGCCCGCGACCAGCCACTTGCGCCGGATGACCCGACCCAGCACACGCCGGAAGCGGTTGTAGTTCGGGGTGTCGTAGATGGTCTTCTCGCCGCCCTCGATTCTCGGTATGTCCGGGAGCATCTTCACACCGAGGTACGGCGTGAAAACCACGGCGACGATCCAGGAGGTGATCAGAGCAATGCCCACGATCCAGAACATGTTGTGGGTGTATTCGCCTGCCGTGGACCGCGCGAAGCCGTTGGGCAGGAAGCCCACGGTCGTGACGAGGGTGCCGGCCAGCATGGGCGCGGCCGTGTGGCTCCACGCGTAGGCAGACGCATGGATCCGGGTGAAGCCTTCCTCCATTTTCACGACCATCATTTCGATGGCGATGATGGCGTCGTCGACAAGCAGGCCCAAGGCGAGAATCAGCGATCCGAGGGTGATGCGGTCGAAGTTCTTCCCCGTGGCCGCCATGACGACAAACACACCGGCCAGCGTCAGGGGAACGGCCGCGGCGACCACGACACCGACACGCCAGCCCATGCTCACGAAACACACGACCATCACCACGAGCAGGGCGACGAAGAACTTGAGCATGAATTCGTTGGTTGCCGACTTGATGTTGACGGACTGGTCGGTCACCTTCGTAAAGCTCACACCCAGCGGTAACCCGGCATTGATTTTGGTAACTTCGTTATCCAGTGCCTTACCCAGCGTCAGGCCGTTCCAACCTTCACGCATCACGATGCCCAGCAGCAGTGCCGGTTTGCCATCGTTGCGGACCAGGAAAGTCGGAGGGTCTTCGTAACCACGCTTCACCTGCGCGACGTCCGACAACTTGAAGGTCCGGCCATAGGCGACGATGGGTGTGTCGCGAATCTGTTGTAGCTTGTCGAAAGCGCCATCCAGGCGAATGAAGACTTGTGGTCCCCTGGTGTCGATCGAACCCGCCGGGGAAAGCAGGTTCTGTTGATTGAGTGCTGCGAAAATGTCCTGTGGCGTCACGCCCAATGTCGCCAGGCGATCATGGGAGAAGGACACGAAAATGCGTTCGGGGCGCTCGCCGATGATGTTGACCTTCTTGACGCCCGAGACGCGCAACAGGTCTTGACGCAGAACCTCCGCCTCACGGACCAGCAACCGCTGTGGCTCGCCCGGGGCCTGCAAGGCGAACAGCGCAAAGGTCACATCCGAATACTCGTCGTTCACCATCGGGCCGATGACGCCGGCCGGCAGGTGCGCGGATTCGTCGTGGATCTTCTTGCGCGCCTGATAGAACTGCTCCGGCACTTCGGATGGCGGCGTATCGTCGCGCAGGTTAACCACCGTGAAGGCCAAGCCGGGGCGTGTATACGTCTGCGTGTAGTCGTACCAGCGCAACTCCTGCATGCGCTTTTCCAGAGGATCAGCAACCTGATCCTGCATCTCCTGTGCGGTCGCTCCCGGCCACGCGGTGATGATCGTCATCTGCTTGATGGTGAACGGCGGGTCTTCGGCACGACCCAGTTTGAGGAAGGCGATGACGCCCGCCACCGAGATCAGGATGATCAGGAACAGCGTGATGGAACGTTCGCGGACCGCGAGCGCCGAGAGGTTGAAGCCGCTCATTGCAGCAGCCCTCCGCGTTCCACGATCGTGGCCGCATGCGTGGCGAGGGGCGCGGGCCGGACTTGTTCACCGTCGTGCAGCAACTCGGCACCGAGTGCCGCGACCTTTTCTCCCGTCTTGAGGTCATCGTCGACGCTGGCAATACGCGCGCTGTCCTGGGTCAGACCGAGCACTTTGATGGAACGCCATGCGGCGTGCGCGGGATGGCCGGTTATCACCCAGACACCCGCACCTTTGCCCGGATCGAAGATGGCACCAATGGGCACCTGCATGGCAGGTTGTGCGGCTCCCTCGTGTTTCGGTATCCGGATAGTGACCGTCGCGCCTAGCGGCGCCTTGGCCAGCGCGCCCGTAAGGACGTACCGCGCCTCGTAGGTGCGCGTCAGAGGGTTTGCTGCATCCGAAAGCTGCCGCAATCTCGCGGACTCGGCTGGTTGGTTTCCCCCGTACAGCGTTGCCTTTGCCTCGGAACCGATGACCGGACGCAGCGTTTCGGGCAGGTCGACAATGGCTTCGCGCGGCCCGGCATGTGCGAGGCGCACCACGACCTGCCCGGCGCTGACGACCTGGCCGGGCTCGGCTTGCGTGTCCACGACAACGCCGTCGGCGTCGGCCCGCAGCAGCGCGTAGCTGGCCTCATTTTGCGCCACGCCGGCCTGTGCTTCGGCTGCAGCGAGTTGGGCCCGGGCGGAATCGGCCGCCGCCTTGATCTGATCATAGGTCGACGCGGACACCGCACCGGCAGCCACCAGGCCGCGATAACGGGTTTCATCTTTGGCGGTTTGCTTCGCTCGAGCGCGGGCCGCCGCGACCGATTCTCTCCGTGCCTCCGCATCCAGCCGCAAGTCGATCGGATCGATGCGCATGAGCACCTGGCCACGCTTGACCGTCTGCCCCGTATCGATCAGACGCTGCAGCACCTTTCCCGAGACACGAAAACCCAGGTTGCTCACGACCCGTGCGCCGACGACGCCGGTGAACGACAGCGATTCGGTGGGCGCCGCCGTGACCGGCGCGACCGCAACCGTCGGTGTCGCGGTACGCGGGTCGGGAGCGGACTTGTTGCCGCACGCCGCCAGAGCAAGGGGCGCGAGGCATACGACGGACGAAATGATTTGGCGGCGATGCATGAGGTCCTTCCTTTCCAGGCAGGACCGTATTCTTATACCTGTGACCGAATAAGTCAATAGTCACTATTTGGTCTGAATCATGGCGCCAGACTGCGCAGGATCAGGCTGGAAAGCTGGACCGTGGCTTCGGCAGCGAAGTCGAGATTGTGTTGGAGCAGGAGCGGGTTGACGTAAGGGTGCATCACCAGAAGGATGGCGTTGACGGTCTCATCCAGAGGGGTTTTACGCTCGAATTCACCTGACTTTCGACCTTCGGCGATGATTTGCTCGATCAACTGCCTGACCTGTCCTTCGTAGGTGCGCACCGACGGCCACTGCGCACCGGCGGCCGCCGCAGCAAGGTCATGGAGCTTGCGCTCGTGGAAAAACAGGTCACTGCCAGCCTCCACAAGCGCTCGAAACATTCGACGCAACCGCTCGGAAGCGCTGGGAGCCGTGGAAGTTGCCACGCCCACCGCCTTCATGATCTTGCCCAGGCGGCCGGAACAGATCACCTCGCCGATCGCCTGTTTCGAACCGAAGAACTTGTAGATGTACGCCTTGGAAAACCCGATGGCCTTGGCCAGGTCGGAAACGGTCGTCTTCTCATAGCCGTAATGGCTGAAATATTCCTCGGCAGCTTCGACGATCTGGGTACGAACGTCGTGGTCCAGTGGTCCGCGTAGTTCGGGGTTGGAGGTTGGCTTGGTCGGTTTTTTCATGCCATGAGCTTACCGCGAGGGAACGCGCTTGACAACTAGTGACTAATTCATATACTAGTCACACGACAACCCCCTGTCCTCGACGAAACCCATGCTCCTCAGCCGCTTCCTCGTTCTTTTTCTGTGTGCCTGTGCCACGGCCGGTTGCGTGGTCGGCCCAGACTATCAACGGCCTGACGTGCCGCTTCCGAATCACTACATGGGGCAAGTGGCGATCAAACAACAACACGCCGCCCCGGCGGCGGAGCTTGCGAAATGGTGGAAGGGTTTTGATGATCCCTTGTTGACACACTTTGTATCGCTGGCTCTTGAACAGAACCTGGATCTGGCGCAAGCAGCGGCGCGTGTGACGCAGGCGCGTGCCGCGCTTGGTGGAGCCGACGCTGCGCTGCTTCCCTCGGGCAATATCAGTGGCTCGGCCGCCCGGGCACACCAGTCGATCGAAACTCCGCTCGGGCAGTTGCTCAACGCCACGCCCAACTACGATCGATGGGGCAACGCTTACGAGGCCGATTTGGGCGCGAGCTGGGAGATAGACATCTTTGGCGGACTAAGGCGCGGACGCGAGGCCGCACTCGCGGACTATCAGGCATCGCAAGCAGGCGTGGTTGCCACGCGGCTGGAAGTCGCGGCCCAGACCGCGGATATCTATATCGCCATTCGGGGCCTGCAGACCCGTCTTGAGATTGCCCGGCGGCAGGTCAAGATCGAACAAGAATTGTTGTCGAGAGTCAGCTTGCTTTACGGCAAGGGCCTCGCCGCTGAATATCAGGTCCGGCAAATCGAGGGCGAACTCGCCCAGGTCCAAGCGACGGTACCAATCCTCCAAACCCACCTCGATGCGGCCATGAACGCGCTGGATGTGATGATGGGTTCGCCACCGGGTACACACCGAACCGAACTTGCGGCGGCGGCACCGATACCGGCTACACCGAAGATAGCCTCCCTGGGCTCGCCCGCAGATCTGCTCCAGCGTCGGCCCGATCTCATCGTCGCCGAGTGGCATCTCGCTGCAGCTAATGCAAGGATCGGCGAGGCCATCTCCGAGTACTTTCCGAAATTTTCACTCCGCGGCCTGTTGGGCAGTGCCACGGCGATCTCGACCGGCGATCTGTTCACCAGTGGAGCAAACCAGGCAGCGGGCGTTCTGGGTCTGCATTGGCGTTTGTTCGATTTCGGTCGAATCAACGCGCAGATCAAGCAAGCCAAGGGACGGAATGCGGAAGCCTTGGCTGCTTATCGCCAAGCAGTCCTTCGCGCAACCGAAGATGTCGAAAACAGCTTCTCCGCATTGATCAACCGCGAAGAACAGGTCGACACGCTGGCTCAGGGTGAGGCATCGCTTGGCCGGGCGTACCAATCTTCATCGATCGCGTACCAGCATGGCGCCGCGAGCCAGATTGATGTGCTGCATGCCGACGAAACGCTACTGCAAGCCTCAGACGCGCGAGCGGAGGCGCAAACGGAATCAGCACGCGCGGCAGTCGCTGTCTTCAAGGCGCTCGGTGGCGGTTGGCAACCCAGCGAATCTGAGGTGGCAATCAAGTAACAACAACACGCGTCAACATTGAACTGAACGGCCCCGGGGTCTCCGGAGGCTGTTTGGTGTGAGTCACTCAGCGGCGTGCTCGCTGAGTTTGGCCCACCGGCGCGAGTTCAGCGACCGCTTTGAAGCAGTCGGGTGGCGAGTGGGAATGACCGGAGTTGGCCGTCTGGTAACCGACGAGCCTCGACCGAAATCGGAAATTCGCGAGGACTGCGGTGAGATGATGAAGCACGCTGCTCGCCGGCCGCCTGACTTCGCTCTTGCTTGTCGTTCGCGACATGTACACACGCTTCGACTGGCGCATCTGGGGAATGCAGTTGAAGCCACTCGCCTCACTGCATGGGGGTAAAGTGGCGTGCTCGAGGGCGAGCCGCAGGATTTGTGGCGGTTATGGAGCAGCCTCTCATAGGCTCGCCCGCCTATCCGC
>JGI24740J21852_10000325_pt1 | contig 20261 bp, 16 predicted proteins | sample KBSCornC6_FD_21852 | JGI IMG/M metagenome (IMG submission 21852) | reverse complement strand
GGCTCACGCCCTTGAGCGCTTGCAACGACTTGTAGCGCTTGCGGACGTCAGCGATTTCGATGGCTTTCATGGCCGACAAAGTGAACTACTCTGCGCATCCCGCGGCTGTAGATCGACACGATCCTCACGGACGCAGACGTCGCACGTGGCGACGGCAGAGCGACAAACCCAGAATTATAGGGGAACTGCACCAACCGACGTCGGCACCGGCTTGCGGCGCCGTGCCAACGCCACTGTGAGCGCGGCATCGCGATGGTGGGGCAAACCGCCCCGCACCGGACGCCGCCTCAATGTCGTGCGTGATGGGGAGCTGCGGAAGACGCCGGCGCAATCGCCAGCAGAGATTCCACGCCGTAAAGCGTGGCAAGGTTGGACAGCGCCTGCGGGGCGCCTGCGATGTCAAGCGCGATGCCGGCCGTCTGCGCCGTGCGCTGCCAGGACAGCAGCACCGCCAGCGCGGAGGAATCGACCCGCGACAAGCCCGCGCAATCAACGCGCAGAGTAGCAACGCCCGCCCCACGCGCTTGGCTGAGCTGCGCCTCGCCCTCGCGCAGCACGCGCGGCGCTTCAAGCTGGGTCAGCGGGCCGGACAAGGTCAACATGGCGAAGAGTCGATGCGTCAGAAAAAGAAACAGCGGCCAGAGTCGACCGCTGTTTTGATTCTACCGGAAGGCCGCTTACTTTGCCGGACCCTTCTCGAGCTGCGCGTTGCGCTCGTTCAGGAAGCTGACCAAGCCGGCCACGCCGCCACGCTTGCTGATGACGTCAGCAAACTGGTTCTTGTACGTTTCCGACAGCCACAGGCCGCTGATGTTGATGTCGTACACCTTCCAGCCATTGCCCGTCTTTTCCATGCGATAGTCCAGCGCCACCGGCTCGCCGTTGTTGTTCACGGTCGAACGCACCACCACATCGGTGTCATCGGCTGCGGCACGGAACGGCTTGTACGACACGGTCTGGTTCTTCACGTTCGACAGCGCGCCGGCGTAGGTGCGGACCAACAGCGTCTTGAAACCGTCTTGAATCTGCTGTTGCTGCTCGGGCGTCGCTTGGCTCCAGAAGCGCCCCATGGCGATCTGCGTGGTGCGCTTGAAATCGGCACGCGGCACGATCTTCTGGTCGACCAGTTGGTACACCTTGGTCATATTGCCGCCGCGCAGTTCGGGATCACCCTTGATGGTGGTGAGCACATCGTCCACGGCCGCCTTCACGGTCGATTGCGCATCAGCCTCTTGGGCCTGGACCGGAGCCGCCGCTACAGCGGCAGTCAGCGCCAGGCCAGCAAACACGGAACGGAAAACATTCTTCAACATATCGCGTCCTTCTTATGTGGTTCTTGGTTCGCATACGGCTGAGCCGCTGCGATGATTGGGTGGCTGTTAGAACGGGGCATCCGCGCGCAAGTTCGCGAATCAGGGCCCCGTTTTACGCCTTGTCACCGTTGAGGCAACGTTGTTACGAATGGCCCATCAGCGGCGGAACACCGGCCAATTGGGCGTAAAGCGGTGGTACGGCGAGACCGTCGCGTCACCCGTATCCTGGGAGGATTTACCGTCCTGGTCTTCCGGCAGGTTGCCGTCATAGATCAGATAGCGGCGACGCTGGAGATAAGCATCACGCATGAAGGTGTACTTATCGACAGCGGCTTGCTCGAACACATTGCTGGCGCCGAGCAGGTTCGCACGCACGTCCACCACCCGCAGAGCGGCCAGCGAATACGTGATCGCGCTGTCGTTGAAATACGTGAGCGGATCCATCTGCCAGTCGACCAGGAAGCCCGCGGTATCACGCACCGTGCTCGGGCCCAGCAGCGGCCATACGATGTACGGGCCAGCCGGCACGCCCCACACGCCCAGCGTCTGGCCGAAATCTTCCTTGTGCTTGGGCAGGCCAGCGTCTGAAGCGATGTCGATCAGGCCACCCAGGCCCAGCACGGTGTTGATGGCCACCCGCATGGTGTCTTCCAGCGCGGCGGTGCCCTTCAGTTGCAGCAGGTTGTTGACGGCCGAATAGACATCGCCCGCGTTGGAGAAGAAGTTCGACACGGCCGTACGCGCCGGCGACGGCACGACGTCAACATAGGTTTGCGCAACCGGCTTCAGCACGCCCTTGTCGAGGTCTTCATTGATGCGGAAAACTTCGCGGTTGAACGGCTCGATCGGATCGGCCGGATTGGCATTCGGCCCCGCGGCGCAACCTGCCAGTAACGAGGCGCCCGCAGCCACGGCCAGTGCTAAGCCGCGCAGCGTTCGGATGGATGTTGTTGTTTTCATGGTTTATTGACTCCCACTGCCCCCAGCGGGCTTGGCGCCGCCGGCACTGCCGCCATTGCTGCTGCCCGCGCCGGCATCGGCCGCCTTGCTGTAGAGGAACTGGCTGATCAGGTTCTCCAGCACCACTGCCGACTGCGTCATGGTGATCTTGCTGCCGCCGGCCAGCATGGCCGAATCGCCACCCGGCTCCAGGCCAACGTACTGCTCGCCCAGCAGACCCGAGGTCAGGATCTTGGCCGAGCTGTCTTTCGGAAACTGGTAGCGCTGATCCATGTCGAGCACGACGGTCGCCTGGTAGGTCTTGTCGTCGAACAGGATCTGCGACACGCGCCCCACCACCACGCCGGCACTCTTGACCGGCGCACGCACCTTCAGGCCGCCGATGTTGTCGAAGGCGGCCTTCACCTGGTAGCTCTTGGCAAACGAGAACGCGCTCATGTTGCCGGCCTTGAGCGCCAGGAACAGCAACGCCACGATGCCCACCAGCACGAACAGTCCGACCCAGAAATCGAGGAGGCTCTTACGCATGATCTTTTCTCTTTGAACGACAGCCAGAGGGATGATGTTTAGCTGAACATCAACGCCGTCAGCACAAAATCCAGCGCCAGCACGGCCAGCGACGCAATCACCACCGTGCGCGTGGTGGCGCGCGACACGCCCTCGGGCGTCGCCTTGGCCTCATAGCCCTGGAACAGCGCGATGAAGGTCACGGCCACGCCAAACACCACACTCTTGATGACGCCGTTGACGACGTCGTCCATCACGTCCACGCCGGCCTGCATCTGCGACCAGAACGCGCCGGGGTCCACCCCGATCAGGCCAACACCGACGAAGTATCCGCCCAGAATACCGACGGCGCTGAAGATGGCGGCCAGCAACGGCATGGCGATCAAGCCCGCCCAGAAACGCGGTGCCAGCACGCGGGCCAGCGGGTCGACCGCCATCATTTCCATGGCGATCAATTGTTCGCCGGCCTTCATTAGGCCAATCTCGGCCGTGAGCGACGTGCCGGCTCGGCCGGCGAACAGCAACGCGGTCACCACCGGCCCCAGTTCACGCACCAGCGACAGCGCTACCAGCAGGCCCAGCGCCTGCTCCGAACCATAGCGATTGAGCGTGTAGTAGCCCTGCAGGCCCAGCACGAAGCCAACGAACAGCCCCGACACCGCGATGATGATGAACGAATCGTTGCCGATGAACCGCAGTTGCTCAATCACCAGGCGCGGACGGCGCAGCACATCGCCCGAGGCCGCAAACAGCGTGGCCAGCATGCGCGCGCCATAGCCAAGGCGGCCAATGAGCGAGCGCACCAGGGAGCCGATCGTCGAGATCATTGCGCGCCCCCGTTCTTGCCCAAGCCGAAATCATCCGTCAGCGATGCGCCCGGATAGTGGAAGGGCACGGGGCCGTCCGCCTCGCCGTGCACGAACTGGCGCACGAACGGGTCGGTGGAGGCCATCAGGTCTGCCGGTGCGCCCTCAGCGGCGATGCCACCGTTGGCGATGAAGTAGACGTAATCCGCAATGTGGAACGTTTCCTGCACATCGTGCGAGACGATGATGCTGGTCGCGCCCAGCGCGTCGTTCAGTTTGCGGATAAGCGAGGCGGTCAGGCCCAGCGAGATCGGGTCGAGCCCGGCGAACGGCTCGTCGTAGAGAATGAGCGACGGGTCCAGCGCAATGGCACGTGCCAGCGCCACGCGCCGGGCCATGCCGCCGGAAATCTGCGACGGCATGAGATCCCGTGCACCGCGCAAACCGACGGCGTTGAGCTTCATCAGCACCAAGTCGCGGATCAGCGGCTCGGGCAGCTCGGTATGTTCACGCAGCGGGAATGCGACGTTGTCGAACACGGACATGTCGGTGAACAGCGCGCCGAACTGGAACAACATGCCCATCTGGCGACGCGCCGCGTACAACGCGGGCTTGTCCATGGCGCCGATATCCTGGCCCAGCACGCGAACCGTACCTGCGGCGGCACCGACCTGCCCGCCAATCAGGCGCAGGATCGTCGTCTTGCCGCAGCCCGAACCGCCCATGACGGCCACCACGCTGCCCTTGGGCACGCGCATGCACAGGCCGGACAGAATCCGCCGTTCACCCGGCTGGTAGGCGAAATCGACCTGGTCGAGCTCGACAACGGCAGTGGAAGGCTGGGTGGACACGGTGGCGTTTGGGTACGGGAAGCTCGGTTATCTCACGGCGGGATGCGTGCCGCGTCTTATTGTGTTCGCTAGTCGTACCGATTTGGTACGGGCCGCCATTATAGGTGGAAACCCGCGTAGCCCGTCAGTCACGCCATGCTTACCTACAGTTTGTGTGGCTGAAGCGCTGCGCAGCGGGTGTTCACGCCTTGCGAACCGCTGAAAAGCCTGCACAAGTGCGGTCGATATCGACCTATTCGCCGCGGCTCAGGCGCAGATCGGCCTGGTGGACCAGCGTCTGCCAATGGTTGGCATCTCGGCGGATGGCCTGGGCGAAGGTCTCGGGGGCATCCCACTCCGGCTCGAAGCCACCGGCGCGCAAAGTGGCGCGGACATCGCTTGCGGTTAACGCGCGCCTCAACTCGCTCGCCGCGCGGATCGACAGGACCTTCGGCGTGCGTGCCGGCATGAACACCCCCACCCAAGCGCTGCGGTCGAACCCCACCAGCCCGGCTTCGCGCAAGGTGGGGACATCCGGCGCGAAAGGAGAACGCGCAGCGCCGGTCACGCCCAGCAAGCGCAACTGCCCGCCCGCCACGCCCATCGCCAAGCTCGGATAGCTGGCAAAGCACGCCGTCATGCGCCCGGCCAACACCTGTTGTACGACCCCGGCTTCGCCCTTGAGCGAAACATGCGGCGCGTGGATCGCGTAGTCGCGGACGAACTGCTCGGCGACGAGGTGCGACCACGAGCCCAACGCCTCCGAACCGCAATTGACGCTGACCGATTCCGCGCGCGCCAGGGCGACCAGATCGGTGACGGAGCCAATCGGCAGGCGGGCGTCGACGGCCAGAAAAAGCGGCAGCGTCGCCACCATGGCGACGGGCAGGAAGTCGCGCAACGGGTCGTAGGGCGCGGGCTCCAGCGCGGGCTGTGTGACGAACGTGGTTTGGTGGAGCAACCAGGTGTGACCATCGGATGCGGCGCGCGCGACCGATTCGCCGGCCGCCATGCCATTGGCGGCGGGGCGATCCTCGACATTGGCTGGGCGGCCGAGTTGCTGCTGCAGCTGCACGGCTAGCGCCCGGGCCAGGGCATCAAATACGCTGCCTTCTGCGGCCGGCACGACAAGGCGCAGCGGTTGCGACGCATAGCCCAGCAGCTCGGCGCGGGCCGGCAGCGCCAATGCGACCGGCAACGCTGCGAGCCACCCTATGGTGCGGCGTCGGCGCATGTCCGGCGCGCCGGGAACATCTGCGGGCACATTGCTGGCGCAGGCTTGCATGGGGGTGGGGGGTCTCAGGGAAATCTCATTCTAGAAATCTGCCCATCCGCCCTGCACCCATGTAAACCATGTCGATGTAAACCATGAAGCGACGGCCGCCCCAAAGAAAAAGGCCCGCCGAAGCGAGCCCTGGGTCAGACAGTCAACCGCGTGGTCAGCGCGGCAGTTCCGTATGGCCCATGAGGAATGCGTCCACCGAGCGGGCAGCTTGGCGGCCTTCGCGGATGGCCCACACGACCAGCGACTGGCCCCGGCGCACGTCACCGGCGGCAAACACCTTCGGCACGTTGGTGGCGTAGGCGTTGTCGCCCTCGGTGGAGGCGCGTGCGTTGTTGCGAGCATCCTTGGTCACGCCAAAGGCATCCAGCACGCCACCGACCGGGTTGGTAAAGCCCATCGCCAGCAGCACGAGATCGGCCTTGAGCGTGAACTCGCTGCCTTCGACTTCGCTCATCTTGCCGTCCTTCCATTCCAGGCGGACAGCCTTGAGGCCCGTCACACGGCCGTTCTCGCCGATGAGTTCCTTGGTGGCAACCGACCAGTCGCGCTCGCAGCCTTCGTCATGTGACGACGACGTGCGTAGCTTGATCGGCCAGTACGGCCACACCAGCGGCTTGTTCTCTTCTTCGGGCGGACGCGGCAGCAACTCGAACTGCGTGACCGATGCTGCGCCATGGCGGTTGGACGTGCCCACGCAGTCCGAACCCGTGTCGCCGCCACCGATCACGATGACATGCTTGCCGTCTGCGCGGATCGGGTTCGGCGCGTCGCCGGCCACTTCCTTGTTCTGCGGGATCAGGAATTCGAGCGCGTAGTGCACGCCGTCCAAGTCGCGGCCCGGCACCGGCAGATCGCGCGGCACTTCCGAACCGCCCGTCAGCACGACGGCGTCGAACTGCTTGAGGATGTCGTCGGCAGCGATGGTTTCGCGTGCGTCGTTGACGATACCGGTCGGCACGGTCTTGTCGCCCACCATCACGCCAGTGCGGAAGGTCACGCCTTCGGCTTCCATCTGCTGCATGCGGCGGTCGATCTGCGCCTTTTCCAGCTTGAAGTCAGGGATGCCATAGCGCAGCAGGCCGCCGATACGGTCGTTCTTTTCGAACAGCGTCACATCGTGACCGGCGCGTGCCAGTTGCTGCGCAGCGGCCATGCCAGCGGGGCCCGAGCCAACCACGGCCACGGTCTTGCCGGTCTTGTGCTTCGGCACTTGCGGTGCGACCCAGCCCTCTTCCCAGGCCTTGTCGATGATGGCGTGCTCGATCGACTTGATGCCGACCGGCAGTTCATTGATGCCCAACGTGCAGGCCGCTTCGCACGGTGCCGGGCAGATGCGGCCCGTGAACTCGGGGAAGTTGTTGGTCGAGTGCAGCACCTCGATCGCGGTCTTCCAGTCCTGGCGATACACCAGGTCATTGAAGTCCGGGATGATGTTGTTGACGGGGCAGCCGTTGTTGCAGAACGGAATGCCGCAGTCCATGCAGCGTGCGCCCTGGATCTTGGCTTCGTTGTCCGCCAGTGCGAACACGAACTCCTTGTAATGCTTCACGCGCGCTTCGGGCGCTTCGTATCCCTCGTTCTGGCGGGGAAATTCGAGAAAACCGGTCGCCTTGCCCATGGTGTCCTTCCTGTCTCGACCTTGCCGGCACAGCCGTGCTGTTCAGGCGGTCGAGCCTGTCTTGTGAGGTTGCGTTTGTTCAGTGATGGCGGGCGATGGGTCTTGTGAGATCACCACCCGCCAGGTCGCTTGGAATCAGGCGGCGATTTGTTCGCGGCCGGCTTCCTGTTCGCGCTCGTACATCTCGGTCAGCGCGCGCTTGTACTCGGTCGGGAAGACCTTGACGAAGCGGCGGCGTGCGTTGCTCCAGTCGGCCAGCAGTTCCTTGGCGCGCTCGGAGCCGGTGTAGCGGAAGTGCTTTTCCACCAGCGCCTTGAGCAGTTGCTCGTCGAGCACGCGTTCGCCATCGACCTTGTGCCAGGTCGCCTGCGTATGCGCCTTCTCCTGGTCTGCCGCCGACAGCACGGATTCCAGCGCGACCTGCGCCGTGTTGCAGCGCTTGTCGAACAGGCCGTCTTCGTCATAGACGTAGGCCACGCCGCCCGACATACCTGCCGCAAAGTTACGGCCGGTGGCGCCCAGCACGACGACGGTGCCGCCGGTCATGTATTCGCAGCCGTGGTCGCCCGTACCTTCCACCACCGTGGTGGCGCCGGAGTTACGCACCGCGAAGCGCTCGCCGGCCACGCCGTTGAAGAACGCCTCACCGGCCAGCGCGCCGTACAGCACGGTGTTGCCAACGATGATGTTGTTGGTCGGCTCGCCGCGGAACTCATGCGGCGGGCGCACGATCACGCGGCCGCCCGACAGGCCCTTGCCCACGTAGTCGTTGCCGTCGCCCACCAGATCCAGCGTCACGCCGTGCGCCAGGAACGCCGCGAACGACTGACCGGCCGTACCTTGCATCTGCACGTGGATCGAATCATCCGGCAGACCTTCGTGGCCGTAGCGCTTGGCCACTTCGCCCGAGAGCATCGCACCCACGGTACGGTTGACGTTGCGCACCGGCTGGATGAACGACACGCGTTCGCCCTTCTCGATCGCGGCCTTGGCCTTCTCGATCAGCTGGTGATCCAGCGCGCGGTCCAGGCCGTGGTCTTGCACGTCGACCTGGTAGCACGGCTCGCCTTCCTTCTTGGCGGGTTGATAGAAGATGCGCGCGAAGTCCAGACCGCGTGCCTTCCAGTGTTCGATACCGGCCTTGGTGTCCAGCAGATCCGCGCGGCCGATCAGCTCGTTGAACGAGCGGATACCCAGTTGCGCCATGATTTCGCGCACTTCCTCGGCCACGAAGAAGAAGTAGTTCACCACGTGCTCGGGCTTGCCTGAGAACTTCTTGCGCAGCACCGGATCCTGCGTCGCCACGCCCACCGGGCAGGTGTTCAGGTGGCACTTGCGCATCATGATGCAGCCCTCGACCACCAGCGGTGCGGTGGCAAAGCCGAATTCATCGGCGCCCAGCAGCGCGCCGATCACGACGTCGCGGCCGGTCTTCATCTGACCGTCAGCCTGTACGCGAATGCGGTTGCGCAGGCCGTTGAGCATCAGCGTCTGCTGCGTCTCAGCCAGGCCCAGTTCCCACGGCGTACCAGCATGCTTGATCGACGACCACGGCGAAGCGCCCGTGCCGCCGTCATGACCGGCGATCACCACGTGATCGGCCTTGGCCTTGGCGACACCTGCGGCCACCGTGCCCACGCCCACTTCCGACACCAGCTTGACCGACACGTCCGAACGCGGGTTCACGTTCTTCAGGTCGTGGATCAGCTGCGCCAGATCTTCGATCGAGTAGATGTCGTGGTGCGGCGGCGGCGAGATCAGGCCCACGCCCGGCACCGCGTAACGCAGCTTGCCGATGTAGTCCGTGACCTTGTGACCAGGCAGTTGACCGCCTTCGCCAGGCTTGGCGCCCTGGGCCATTTTGATCTGGATCTGATCTGCTGAAGCCAGGTACTCAGCCGTCACGCCAAAGCGGCCCGACGCCACCTGCTTGATCTTCGAGCGCAGCGAATCGCCCTCTTGCAGTTCCAGATCGCGCTCGACCACTTCGCGGCCGATCACGTCCGACAGCTTGGTGCCCTGCTTGATGGGAATGCCGCGCAGTTCGTTGCGATAGCGGCGTTCGTCTTCACCGCCCTCGCCCGTGTTCGACTTGCCGCCAATGCGGTTCATCGCCACAGCCAGCGTGGTATGCGCTTCGGTCGAAATCGAGCCCAGCGACATGGCGCCAGTCGCAAAACGCTTGACGATCTCCTTGGCCGATTCCACTTCTTCCAGCGGAATCGCGCGTGCCGGGTCCACCTTGAATTCGAACAGACCGCGCAGCGTCATGTGGCGCTTGCTCTGGTCGTTGATCAGGTTCGCGTATTCCTTGTACGTCTGGTACGAATTCGCGCGCGTGGCGTGCTGCAGCTTGGCGATCGAATCCGGGGTCCACATGTGCTCTTCGCCGCGGACGCGGTAGGCGTATTCACCGCCAGCGTCCAGCATGTTGGCCAGCACCGGTGCATCGCCAAAGGCGTCGCGGTGCAGGCGCAGCGCTTCTTCTGCCACTTCGAAGATGCCGATGCCGCCCACGTTCGATGCGGTGCCGTGGAAGTACTTGTCCACCAGCTCGCGCGACAGGCCGATCGCTTCGAAAATCTGCGCGCCGGTGTACGACATGTACGTCGAGATGCCCATCTTGGACATCACCTTGTGCAGGCCCTTGCCGATCGCCTTGGTGAAGTTGTAGACGGCCTTGTCTGCCGTCACGCCCAGGCTCGGAGCCAGCTCGGCCAGCGTTTCCATCGCCAGGTACGGGTGCACGGCTTCCGCGCCGTAGCCCGCCAGCAGCGCGAAATGGTGCACTTCACGCGCCGAACCCGTTTCGACCACCAGACCGGTGCTCGTGCGCAGGCCCGCATCCACCAGGTGATGGTGGATAGCGGACGTGGCCAGCAGTGCCGGAATGGCGGCTTGCTTTTCGTCGACCGCGCGGTCCGACACGATCAGGATGTTGTAGCCCGACTTGACCGCATCGACAGCCTCGGCGCACAGCGAGGCCAGGCGTGCTTCGATGCCCTCCTTGCCCCAGGCCACCGGGTAGCAGATGTTCAGCTCGTAAGCCATGAACTTGCCGCCGGTGTAGTGCTCGATGTTGCGGATCTTCGCCATGTCCTTGAAGTCCAGCACGGGCTGGCTCACTTCAAGACGCATCGGCGGGTTGATGTTGTTCAGCTCGAGCAGGTTCGGCTTCGGCCCAATGAACGAGACGAGCGACATCACCACGTTTTCGCGGATCGGGTCGATCGGCGGGTTCGTGACCTGCGCGAACAGCTGCTTGAAGTAGTTGTACAGCGTCTTGTTCTTGCTCGACAGCACGGCCAATGGGCTGTCGTTGCCCATGGAGCCGGCGGCTTCTTCACCGTTGGCGGCCATCGGCGCCATCAGGAACTTGACGTCTTCCTGCGTGTAGCCGAACGACTGTTGACGGTCGAGCAGCTTGGCGGCCGGCTTGGTTTCGGCGGCCACGTCTTCCGGCTTGGCTTCCAGCTCGTCGAGCTTGATGCGCACGGCGTCGATCCAGCTCTTGTACGGCTTGGCGTTGGCCAGGTTGTCCTTGAGCTCCTTGTCGTCGATGATGCGGCCCTGCTCCATGTCGATCAGGAACATCTTGCCCGGCTGCAGGCGCCACTTCTTGACGATGCGCGACTCGGGAATCGGCAGCACGCCGGCTTCCGAAGCCATCACGACCATATCGTCGTCGGTCACGTAGTAACGCGCCGGGCGCAGGCCGTTACGGTCGAGCGTCGCGCCGATCTGGCGGCCGTCGGTGAAGCAGATGGCGGCGGGGCCGTCCCACGGCTCCATCATTGCGGCGTGGTATTCGTAGAAAGCGCGGCGGTTGTCGTCCATCAGCGTGTGCTGTTCCCACGCCTCCGGAATCATCATCATCATCGCCTGTGCCAGCGGATAGCCGGCCATCGTCAGCAGTTCGAGGCAGTTGTCGAACGATGCCGTATCCGATTGGCCCGGATAGATCAGCGGCCAGAGCTTGGGCAGATCCGCACCCAGCACCGGCGACGAGATGCCGCCCGTACGCGCGTTGATCCAGTTGACGTTGCCCTTAACGGTGTTGATTTCGCCGTTGTGCGCGACCATGCGGTACGGGTGCGCCAGTTCCCAGGCCGGGAACGTGTTGGTCGAGAAACGCTGGTGCACCAGCGCCAGTGCCGACACCGTGCGCGGGTCAGCCAGATCCTGGTAGTAGCGGCCCACCTGTTCGCACAGCAGCAGGCCCTTGTAGACGATCGTGCGCGCCGACATCGACGGCACGAAGTATTCCTTGCCGTGCTTGAGCTTGAGCGCCTGAATCGCGTGGCTGGCGGTCTTGCGGATCACATACAGCTTCCGCTCCAGGGCGTCGGTGGTCATGATGTCGCGGCCGCGCCCGATGAAGATCTGGCGGATCACTGGCTCGGTCTTCTGCACCGTGGGCGACATCGGCATGGTCTTGTCGACCGGGACGTCACGCCAGCCCAGCACGACCTGGCCTTCCAGGCGCACGGTGCGCTCCAGTTCCTGTTCGCAAGCCAGGCGCGAGGCGTGTTCCTTCGGCAGGAAGATCATGCCGACGCCGTATTCGCCGGCCGGCGGCAGGTTGATGCCCTGCTTGGCCATCTCTTCACGGAAGAACTGATCGGGAATCTGCAGCAGGATGCCCGCGCCGTCGCCCATCAGCGGGTCGGCGCCGACGGCGCCCCGGTGGTCGAGGTTGTGCAGGATGCGCAAGCCTTGCTGGACGATCTCGTGGCTCTTCTTGCCCTTGATGTGGGCGACGAAGCCGACGCCGCAAGCGTCGTGTTCATTGGTCGGGTCGTACAGACCCTGGGCCGACGGCGCCGACGGCTGAGTGGGGAAAGAGTGTTGTTCCACGGCGATCTTCCGATGTTGTCGGTACTGCGCGCCGTAGAAAGCCCCTCGCGTGGTGCGGAATGCGGGCAAAACGACCAATGGCGCGCCGCACCATGAATGCGGGGTGAAACGAATATAAAAGAGCGTCCCGTAACACGCAAAAGGTTTTAAATGGGGTCGGATTCAATTAATAAATGCACGCTTGTAGTGCGGGTTTATAAGTGGGGACAGATTAATTTGGTGCGGATCGACGCACCTGCAGTGAGCCGACGTGACCCCCGCCTATTCCACCGATGCCGCGTCCTCCGTCCCCACTTCTGCGGTTTTACGCGGCGGCCGGCCTTTCGGGAGGGGCGCGACTCGCCGACCACCCGCACGCGCCAGTGTGGCCAAGAAAGCCTCACTACCGAGCGGCCAGCCGCTATGCACATGCTGGCGAATGATCTCGAGCTGGTCTGACCCGAGGCCTTCATGCCAGAGCGTTCGATAGCGGGACTGGCGCTCGAACGGCGTGTTTCCAAGCCGCCAATAGCAATAGTGGTCACTCACCCACGGGATGGACTGAATGCCGACGTGATGACGATACGTACTCCACCGATCCTCTTCCGGAGTGGCGACCACGCCGCCGCGAACGGCGTTGGACTCCACATACAGCAGCATCGGCAACACCCATTCCGCAGGGTCCAGCACGGTCGAGCGGAAGCGCCCTTCCCACAGCGTGCCACTACGGTCAGCCGCCGCGTTGAAGTAGCGCGTATAGCGCCGGCCTACCGCCTGCAACGTGCGCGACAGGCTGTCCGCTACCTTCGGCGTGCCAACCAGGTGCACGTGGTTCGGCATCAACGCGAACGCGTGAATGGCGAAATCGTGTTCCCGCGCGGCCATGCGCAGCGTGTCCAGGTAGAACGCATAGTCCTCATCGGTGCGGAAAACCGCCTGCCGATTGTTGCCGCGCTGCAACACGTGCACAGGAACGTCGACCGGACTGAGGCGAGGCAAGCGAGCCATGGGCAAAAGGAGGGACAGAAAGCGCTCATCCTATCGCGGCCGCGTCTTTTCTGTCCCCATTTATTTGAGCAGCAAACGGTTGCGAAGCAGTTGTCGCTGAGGCGCAACGAGAATCGGCCGCGTTCCCCGGCGGATTTGCGTGCCGTCAAATCGGCGGCCGCAGAGTCGTTCGGCATCACCATGAAATTGATCCGGCGCAAATCGACCGGGCGACTTCCCCGCGAGACTGGCTCCCATCACATCCACGAGACAACAACACAGGGAGCGTTTCATGGCTTTTGTTCGCCTAGCCGCCGTAGCCGCAGCCGCCGGGTTTCTGGCAGCCACCGTCAGCCCGACCGCCTTTGCGCAGAGCAACGATCTGCCGGCGCCAACGGGTAACTGGATGGTGCGCCTGCGCGCCGTCAATCTGACCGCCGCCAACAAGTCCGATGCAGTGCCCGCGCTTGCCATCCCGGACGACGCCATCCAGATCAACAACAAGGCGTTCCCTGAACTGGATATCTCGTACTTCTTTACGCCGAACATCGCCACGGAACTGATCCTGACGTACCCGCAGCAGCACGACGTGACCGTCACGCAAAGCGCGCTGGGCGGGCCGACCAAGATTGGCAGTTTCCGCCACCTGCCGCCGACGCTCACGCTGCAATACCACTTCACGCCAGAAAAGCGCTTCAAGCCTTACGTGGGCGCGGGTATCAACTACACGCGCATTTCGAATGTCGACTTGCAGGTGCCGGGTGTCGGCCCGCTAGAAATGAGCAAGAACAGCTTTGGCCCGGCACTGCAGGCCGGCTTCGACTATCGCCTGACCGAACACCTTTACTTCAACCTCGACCTGAAAAAGACCTGGATCAGCGCTGACGTGAAGCTGGCCGGCCAGACCATCAGCAAGGTCAAGGTCGATCCGTGGCTGCTGGGTATCGGCCTGGGCTATCGATTCTGAGGGAGACGATCAGCAAAACAAACGTCTTCTGATCGACTTTCCGACGTGCCGCAGGGGTCGTCGACGGCGGGGGCGCTCGTCGACGGTGGTTGGCACGTTCGGCCCGGCATGCGTTGGGGCGGCCGGGCATTTTTTTTGGGCGCTTACTTTTTGAGCGCGGCCGGATCGAACTGCGTGACAACGCGGCCTTCCAGCGGCTGGGGCTGGCGGAAGTTGTCCGCGTAGAAGCTGCGCAGCGCATCCAATTGCTCGGGTGATGCGGTAATCGGCTGCTTGAGCACGTACCACTCGACATTTTCGGTCAGCGGCGGCGTGGTCAGCGAGCCAAGGTAGTGATAGTAGGCATCGCTCTTTGGCAGCAGTGCGCCGGCGGCAACAGACGCCACATCATGCGCCTCGCCCTTGCGCGCGGCCTGCAGCACGGCTTCGAGCGCGGGGTTGGCTGCGCCCGGTTCCAGCATCACGCCGATCACCGCCATGCGGCCGTCCTTTGCGGTGTGCACCAAGTGCACTTCCCCCGGGTACGACTTGCCGTTGACGGTGTGCTCGCTATGCGCGTGGAAATGGAATTGGCGCAGCGTGAAGTGCCGACCGCGGATCTTGACGTCGCCGCCGGGCACGTTCACCTGCAGCGCATGGCCCGTGTCGACCGCGGTGGCCTTGACCGAGCCATAGCGCGGCTGAATGACGTCCGGCTCGTCCTCATCGGCGGCCACGGCGTCGGCCGTGCGGATGTCGATGGGCGACTGGAAGGCATCGTGCACCGCGTGCCATTCGGCCTGGTGCTGATAGTCGAAATGATCCGCCGGACTGGCGGCATGAACGCTGAACGCGGAAACCGCCAGCAGTGCGAAAAGAAGGCGTGACATCAATTGACCCCGGAAAATGAACCTCGCCATCGTAGGTTCCGCCCCGGGGCAGCGTCACTCAGAATGGTCCGATATCCGACTCACACTGTATCGACTGCAAAGATGCGGCGATGCTCCTTGATGGCATAGCGATCGGTCATGCCGGCGATGTAATGCGCGATCCAGCGCGGCTGCTCATCAGGGCTGGCCTTCGCTTGATACTGCGGCGGCAACAGGCGCGGATCATCAAGAAACGCGCAGAACAAATCGTCGATGATGCGTCGCGCCTTGGCAGACATCCGCATCACGAGGTAATGCCGATAGAGGTTGTCGAACAGGAAGCGCTTGAGCACGCGCGCCTCTTCGCGCATCGACTCGGAAAAGGCGACGAGCGCGGGCGCCGCACGTACGTCATCGACGCACTGCGGCGCAACCTCCCCGATGTTGGTGCGCGTGGTGGCAATCAAGTCGACGATCAGCGCATTGATGATGCGGCGGATGGTTTCGTTGATGAGGCGTCGGCCACCCACATTCGGGAAGGCGGCTTCAGCGTCGCGCCGATGGGTCACCCACAGCGGCACATCTTCCAACTGCTCCAGCGTGATCAGGCCGGAACGCAGGCCGTCGTCGATATCGTGGTTGTTGTAGGCCACCTCATCGGCGAGGTTGGCGAGTTGCGCTTCCAGCGAAGGTTGCTGCCCTTCGAGAAAGCGCCGGCCCAGGTCGCCAAGCGTGGCGGCGTTGTTACGCGAACAATGTTTGAGAATGCCCTCGCGCGTCTCGAACGTGAGGTTCAAACCGTCGAAACCGCCGTAGCGCTCTTCCAGCCGATCCACCACCAGCAGGCTCTGCAGGTTGTGCTCGAAACCGCCGTAGGGCTTCATGCAATCGTTCAGCGCATCCTGCCCGGCGTGGCCGAACGGCGTGTGGCCGAGGTCATGCGCGAGCGAAATCGCTTCGACGAGGTCCTCATTCAAGCGCAGGCTGCGCGCAATCGAACGGGCGATCTGCGCGACTTCCAGGCTGTGCGTGAGCCGCGTGCGAAACAGGTCGCCCTCGTGGTTCACGAAGACCTGCGTCTTGTATTCGAGCCGGCGGAACGCAGTGCTGTGGATGATGCGATCGCGGTCGCGCTGGAACTCGGTGCGCGATGTCGACGGCGGCTCGGCATGCACGCGGCCGCGCGTCTGCGCCGCATGCGCCGCATACGGCGCAAGATGGCCCTCAAGATCGAACGGTGCAGGCGGCATATCGAGTCGATCGTTCATCGGGCCATCTCTTCTGGTGTCAGGCGACAGGGGCTTCGGTGGGGGGACGCAGCACGGCGTGCTGCAAGGTGGCGCGCAAGTCTGCGTCGGGCACCGTGGTCACGAAGGCCTCACCCAGCTTGCGCAGCAGCACGAACTTGATCTCACCGGCTTCGGCTTTCTTGTCCACGCGCATCAGGTCGATGAAGCGATCGACGCCCAAATCCGGCGCCACCGTCGGCAGGTTGGCCGCACGCGTGAGCGCGGTAATGCGGTTGCGCGTATCGATGTCGATAAAGCCCAGACGATGCGACAAATCGGCGGCCATCACCATGCCGCAGCCGACGGCTTCGCCGTGCAGCCACTCGCCGTAGCCCAGGCCCGCCTCGATGGCGTGGCCGAAGGTGTGGCCGAAATTCAGAATCGCACGCAAGCCGGATTCACGTTCGTCCTGGGCAACGACGGACGCCTTGATACGCACCGAACCGCGCACGGCCTCGGCCATCAAATCGGTATCGCAGTTGTTCAGGCCGGCGACGTTCTGTTCGATCCACGCGAAGTAATCCGCATCGGCAATGGCGCCATGCTTAATCACCTCTGCCATGCCAGCCGCCAGCTCGCGCGGTGGCAAGGTACGCAGCGTGTCGATGTCGGCCAGCACGGCCTGCGGCTGGTGAAACGCACCGATCATGTTCTTGCCCAGCGGGTGGTTGATACCCGTCTTGCCGCCGACCGACGAATCGACTTGCGAAAGCAGCGTCGTCGGCACCTGGATGAACGGCACGCCACGCATGTAGCAAGCCGCGGCAAAACCCGTCATGTCGCCAATCACCCCGCCGCCCAGGGCGATGAGCGTGGTCTTGCGATCCGCACCCGCCGTCAGCAGCGCGTCGAAAATGCGATTGAGCGTGTCCCACTTCTTGAACGATTCGCCATCGGGCAGCACAACCGTGTCGACGGCCTTGCCCAGCGAACGGATGGCTTCTTCAACCTTGGCCGCATACAACGGCGCAACCGTCTCGTTAGTGACGATCACGGCACGCGCACCGCGAATATGGGGAGCAAACAGCGCGGCCTGGGTCAGCAACCCCGACCCGATATGGATCGGATAGGCGCGATCGCCAAGGTCGACATCAACGGTAATCATGACTGGGGGGAGACTTGCGAGGAGGTGGAGGAACCAGCGGATGGCGCCACAATGCCGGCCATCTCGAGTTGCATCAGCACCATATTAACAAGCTGGGCGACGGTGGGCTTGCCGGTTTCGATGACGAAGTGCGCCACCTCGCGGTACAGCGGATCACGGATTGCGTGCAACTCTTCGAGCCGGGCACGCGGGTTTTCTGTCTGCAACAGCGGTCGGTTCTTGTCGTGGCGCGTGCGCAGGTACAGGTCATGCGGATTGGCACGCAGATAGATGACCGTGCCCCGCTCGCGCAGGAAGGCGCGATTCTCGGGCCGCAGCACGGCGCCGCCGCCGGTCGCAACGACCGCGCCGTTGCGCGCGGTCAGCTCGTCAATGATGTGGGTTTCCCGATCACGGAAACCCTTTTCGCCCTCGTGCTCGAAGATGACCGGTATGCGAACGCCGCAACGCGCTTCGATCTCGTGGTCGGAGTCGAAAAACGGCAGATCGAGCCGGCGGGCAATGGCCCGGCCAACCGTGGTCTTGCCGGCGCCCATCAGGCCGACGAAAAAAACGTTGGGAACAGACAAAATCGCGTGGAATCAGGAGTTTGAGCCTGATTGTAGTGGCATTTGCACACCATCCCGCACAAACCGAACCGCAGGACACAAAAAAGCCCGGCGCTCCACACAGGAGGCCGGGCTTGACGGAACAAATTCCGGACGCTGATTACTTCAGCGAGAGCTGATCGGACAGCACGCGCGGCGTCAGGAAGACCAGCAACTCGGTGCGGTCGTTGATCTTATTCGTGCTCTTGAACAGGTTGCCCAGCACCGGGATATCACCCAGCAGCGGCACCTTGTTCACGTCGGTCCGTTCGTTCTGCGTGTAGATACCGCCGATGACGACCGTACCGCCATTCTCGACCAGCACCTGTGTCTGCACATGCTTGGTGTTGATGGCAAAGCCATTCGTAGTCTGGATACCGACGCTGTCCTTGTTGACGTCCACATCCAGGAAGATGTTGCCATCCGGCGTGATCTTGGGCGTCACTTCGAGCTTCAGGTTGGCCTTCTTGAACGACACCGAAGTCGCGCCGGAAGAGGTCGCCTGCTGATACGGAATCTCCGTACCTTGTTCGATCAGTGCCTTGACGTTGTCAGCAGTCACCACACGCGGGCTGGAGACGATCTTGCCGCGACCGTCGGCTTCCAGCGCCGACAGTTCCAGCGCCAGGAAGCGGCCGGCACCGGCATTGAACAAGCTCACCGCCACGCTGGCAGCGTTCACGCCGTTGATGCCGTTGGCCGGGAAGCTGAGTGCAGGGCTGTTGTCCCAGATTGCGTCTTTCGTCACTGGCGACAGCACGTTGGAGTACGTATTACCGTAGCCAGCACCGTTGGTCTTGGACGCGAAGCCCAGCTTGGCGCCGAGATTACGGCTGAACGTGTCATCCGCCTCGACGATACGCGCCTCGATCATCACCTGGCGAACCGGGATGTCGATCTTCTGGATAAAGGATTGCACCTCTTCCAGCTTGCTGGGGATATCCGACACGAACAGCTGGTTGGTCCGGGCGTCCGACGTCAGCGAACCACGCTTGGACAGAACGCGCGATGCCGTGCCACCTGCCGCAGCGCCGCCACCTGCGCCACCGGTACCCAGCAGCATATTGCGCACATCATCCGCACGTTGATAGTTCAGGCGGAACACTTGGCTGCGCAGCGGCTCCAGCTCGGTGACTTGCTGCTGCGATTCCAGCTCGGCCTTTTCCTTCGTGGCCAGCTCACCGCGCGGCGCAACCCACAGCACGTTGCCGTTACGGCGCGATGCCAGACCCTTCGAGTCCAGCACGATCTGCAGCGCCTGATCCCACGGCACATCCTTGAGACGTAGCGACAGGGTTCCCGTCACGCTATCGCTCGTGACGATGTTCAGATTGGTGAAGTCGGCAAAGACCTGCAGCAGCGAACGCACGTCGATGTTCTGGAAGTTCAGCGACAGGCGCTCGCCGCGGTAACCCGGGCCCGAGATCAGCTTGTTCGGGTCTTCCTTGGTCGGGCGGACTTCCACCACGAACTGCGTGTCGGTCTGGTACGAGCTGTATTGCCAGTTGCCGCGCGGCTCGATGATCAGGCGTGCGCCAGTGCCATTGTCGGTGGCGCGCATGGACTGCACGGGCGTCCCGAAATCGCTCACGTCATAGCGGCGGCGCAGCGACTGCGGCAGCGTTGCGCCAACGAAATCGACCACGAGGTTCTGACCTTGTTGGGCGATGTTGATGGCCGAGTTGGCCGTCGACAGGTCGACTACCACACGGCCGGCCAGATCATCGCCACGGCGGAAATCAACGTTGCGCACAGCCGGACGCTCTGCGCCAGCCACCGGCGTGGGCGCGGAGAAGGTCGGCGCTGCCACGGCAGCGGCAACCGGGGCCGCTTCCAGTGTCAGCACATACTGGTTGCCGCGCACTTCGGACTTGTACTGCGTCTGGCGCGCCAGATCGAGCACGACACGGGTGCGATCGCCGATCTGCACCACGTTGGCCGAGCGCAGCAGCTTGCCGCCATATTGATAGTTTGCGCGGCCCTGGGCAAAGCCGGCGCCGAAGAAGTCGATGGCGATGCGGGCAGGCTGCTGCGTGCTGAACTCCACCGGCTTCTGGGCGGGTGCGCTCTTCAGCGTGATCGTCACGACGGTGGATTCACCGGCCGAGGCCTGCTCCACCTTTTCGATCGCGTTGCCGGACGCTGCCACAGGCGCTGTCGCAGCCTGCTGCGCGATCGCCTGACCGGCCATGATGAACATGCACAGCGAAAGCCATGCAGCTGCGCCCCCCCGGGCCACTCGGGTTGCCTGCGACAGGCCGCCCTTCACAAGACGCATCGTCATTGCGCGCTCTCCTGAACTTTCAGGGTCGTCATTTTTTCT
>JGI24740J21852_10000324_pt1 | contig 20297 bp, 12 predicted proteins | sample KBSCornC6_FD_21852 | JGI IMG/M metagenome (IMG submission 21852) | reverse complement strand
CGACGCCCAGGCCAAGCTCAAGCAACTCGGCATCGAACTGCCCGCTGCCGGCGCGCCCGCCGCTGCCTACGTCATGGCCGCGCAAACCGGCAACCTGGTCTTCCTGTCGGGCCACATTGCCAAGAAAGACGGCAAGCCCTGGGTCGGCAAGCTCGGTGCGGACATGACCACAGAAGAAGGCAAGGCCGCCGCACGCAGCATCGCCATCGACCTGATGGCCACGCTGAACACCCACCTAGGCGGCGACCTCGCCCGCGTCAAGCGCATCGTCAAGGTCATGAGCCTGGTCAATTCCACGCAGGAGTTCACCGAGCAGCACCTAGTGACCAACGGCGCATCGGAACTGCTGGCCGAAGTGTTTGGCGACGCCGGCAAGCACGCCCGCAGCGCCTTCGGCGTCGCGCAGGTTCCGCTGGGCGCCTGCGTCGAGATCGAGCTGATTGCAGAAGTCGCTTAAAGCCCGCATTTGCCCCGCACTGCCCGTGCAACGCCGGGGCATCCCCTGCTATTCTTTTCGTTTTGCCCACCTGTGGCGCCCGCTCACGAGGTGGGCGCCGCGCAACACTAGGACCACACCATGGACCACACCGCCTGCACCTTCTCCAGCCGTGCGCAAAAACTGACCAGCTCGGCGATCCGGGAAATCCTGAAGATCACCGAACGCCCCGAGGTGATTTCGTTTGCCGGCGGCCTGCCTTCGCCGGTCACCTTCCCGGTCGAGGCGATTCAGGCGGCGTGCGCCCGCATGTTTGCGGACAACCCGCAGGCGGCCTTGCAGTACGGCCCGACCGAAGGACTGTCGGGCCTGCGTGAATGGATCGCCCAGCGTCATGGCACCACGGCGTCGCGCGTGCTGATCACGACGGGCTCGCAACAGGGCCTGGACCTGCTGGGCAAGATCTTCATCGACCCGCAAAGCAAGGTGATGGTCGAAACGCCCAGCTACCTCGGTGCGCTGCAATCGTTCTCGCTGTTCGAGCCGGCCTACGCATCGGTGCCCAGCGACGACAAGGGCCTGCTACCCGAAGCGCTCACGCCCGAGTTGACCGCCGGCGCGCGCTTCTTCTACACCATTCCGAACTTCCAGAATCCGACTGGCCGCCGCCTGCCGCTGGACCGCCGCCAAGCCCTGGTGGCCCGCGCAAAGGAACTCGGCGTGCTGCTGGTGGAAGACGATCCGTACGGCGAACTGAGCTACACCGGCGATCAACTGCCCTCGCTGCGCTCGCTCAATCCGGACGGCGTGGTCTACATGGGCTCGTTCTCGAAGATCCTGGCACCGGGCATGCGCCTGGGCTACATCATTGCGCCCGAGCCTATCCACTTCAAACTCGTGCAGGCCAAGCAGGCTGCCGACCTGCACACGCCGAGCTTCACGCAGCGCGTGGCGTACGAAGTGCTGAAGACGGGGCTGCTCGACACGCACATCCCGACCATCCGTGACCTCTACGGCAAGCAGTGCGAAGCGATGCTCGATTCGCTCAAGCGCCACATGCCGGCCGGCGTGCACTGGAACCGTCCGGAAGGCGGCATGTTCATCTGGGTGGAAGTGCCGGAAGGCATCGACACGATGGCGCTGCTTGAAAAGGCCGTCGCGCGCAACGTGGCATTCGTGCCGGGCGCGCCGTTCTACGCCAATGCGCCGCGCCGCAATACGCTGCGCCTGGCCTTTGTGACCGTCCCGCCGGAGCGCATCGAACAAGGCATCACCGTGCTGGGCGAACTGCTAGGCGCGGAAATTGCAGCGCTCACGCCCAAGGCTGCCTAAATCAAGTCAGTACGTCACTCAATCAAGAAAGGAGCCGTCGTCGATGTTGCGGATCTGGGGAAGACTCTCTTCGGTCAACGTGCAGAAAGTGGTCTGGTGCGCGCGTGAGCTATCGCTGGACCATGAGCGTATCGACGTCGGCGGCGCCTTCGGGGGCGTCAATACGCCGGAATTCCTGGCGATGAACCCGAACGGCATGATCCCCGTCATCGAAGACGGCCTGAACGATTCCGGCGATACGCGCTTCGTGCTGTGGGAATCCAACGCCATCGTGCGGTATCTGTCGGCACGTTATGGCCCGGGCAACCTCTATCCGCTCGAACTGCATGAACGCGCCGACGCCGACCGCTGGATGGATTGGCAGACCACGACGTACAGCCCCTCGATGGTGGATGCATTCCTGCAGCTCGTACGCACGCCGGAAGACCAGCGCGACGCCGCGCTGATCGAGCGCTCGCGCAAGGCAGCGGAACGTACCACCGCCATCCTCGATGCGGTGTTAGCCAAGCAACCCTACGTCGCCGGCCAGCGCTTCACCATGGCAGACATCGCCTGCGGCTGCGCCACGCACCGCTGGCTGGGTCTGCCGATCGACCGCCCCGCACGCCCCAACCTTGAACGCTGGATGACCCAACTGCGGGATCGGCGGGCGGCGCAGGAAGTGCTGGCGTTGCCGGTGGTGTAAGCCTCCGCCCAACCCACCTGCGGTAGCATCCTCAACCGCGCACGGTGCATGCCACCGGCGCGGTTTTTTGTTTCGATCGAGGGAACCTCGAATGCCATTCCAGAAAGCTTCCACCACCGTCGCCACCCTCCTGTGGGGCGCGCTCTACCTGGTTGCCGCCATCGTGTCACACCGCCTGAACGGGCCTGTCGACATGACGGGGTATGTCTGGCTGCCGGCGGGCGTGGCCATGGCCGCGTTCATGCTGCGGTCCTACCGGGAATGGGCGGGGCTGGGCGCTGCGTTTGCCGTGGCGCAACTGGCGCTGGCCGCCATCGAGCGCACCAACCCGGCGCACGCCATGCTGTTCGTGCTCGACGAGGCAGGCAGCGCGGCGCTGGCCGTGGCCCTGGTGCGACTGGCACGGGTACCGCTCGAAGGCTTGTACTTCGTGCGGGCGATGTTGGTGGCCGGCGCCATCAGTGCGGTCTCCGGGGCGCTGTTTGGGGCGGCCTGGTTTGCGTGGTCGCAGGGCGGCGCCTTTGGGCACGTGTTCCGCATCTGGGGCGCTTCGGACTTCCTGGGCGTGCTGATCGTCACGCCGGTGCTGGCGGCATGGTCGCGCTTTCGCGCGTTTCGCTCGGGCGGCACGGACCGCGCCGATTTCCTGCTCGGGTTGGCAGCGTTCGTTGCGCTGGCGCTGTCGGCGTACGCGATCTTCGACGGCAACAGCGTCACCAAATTCGGCAGTGGCGTCGGCTTTGCGCTGACCTATGTGCCCCTGTTCTTTGCCGTGGTGGTGGCGCTGTTGTGGGGTGGCCGCGGTGGTTCGATGGCGGTCTTGCTGCTGACACTGGTGGCGCTCATGCAAACCGCCGAAGGCGACGGACCGTTCGCCGTGCTCGATCGCCACTACGGCCAGTCGCTGCTGGAAGCGCAGTTGTACCTGGGCATTGCCGCGCTGCTGGTGCTGCTGGTGAGCGCGCTCAAAACCACGCGCGAGCAACTGCACGAACAAAGCGCGCAATGGCAGAACCGCGTGGAACTGGCGCTCGCGGCATCGAGCCAGCTCGTCTACACCATTGACCCGGCCAGTGGCCGTATCGAGTGGGGCGGCGATGTGGTCCTCGCCTTCGGGCATGCGCCAGAGAGCATGGCTTCCGTATCGACCGTGCTGCAGCTCGTGCACCCCGATGACCACGACGCGCTGCGGGCGCGCTGGCTGGGGGCAACCTCGCTCGACGACGAAGCCTCGACGCCCGCGCGTCGCCAGACACTGCGCATCACCGCACGGGATGGCACGTTGCACACCGTCGTCGATACGGGCGGGCCACTCACGGATGCCATGGGCAACACGGCGTTGGTGGCCGGGACGTGGTCGGTCGAGACCGCGCTGTGACATCCACTCTGCACGGCAGCACCGCCGTGCTGCTGATCCACGGCCTGGGCGGCACGGCCTATGACCTGGGCGTGCTGCAAAAGGCGCTGCGCAATGCCGGCGCGGTCACGTACGCGCCCACCCTGCCCGGCCACGGCACGCACCCGGAAGACTTGATTGGCACGCCTGCCGAGGCGTGGCTTGAAACGCTCGCGCAAACGTATCACCAGCTCATCGCCGAACACGACACCGTGCACATCGCCGGCATGTGCATGGGTTCACTGTTGGCACTGGTGCTGGCGCAGCGCGTGCGGCACGGCGTGGACCACGCGCCCGGCAAGCTCGCGCTGCTGGCCACGCCCATGTACGTCGACGGCTGGTCGACACCCTGGTATCGAGCGCTGCGTCACGTGGTGTATCGCGTCCCCGGCATGGCTGCGCGCATGCGTGTGGAAGAAGACGAGCCATTCGGCATCAAGAACCCGTTGCTCCGACGGATCATCAAGGCCAAGCTCGCCCGTGGCGACAGCTTCCACTACCCGTGGGTGCCGCTCACGTGCATTCGCGAGGTAGATCGGCTGCGCGCGTGGGCGCATGCCGCCGCGCCGCAAACGCATTGCCACACGCTGGTGATCCACGCCCGGGAAGACGAACTCACCAGCCTGCGTTCGGCCGACACACTGCAAGCCACCCTACCCAACGCACGTACCGTGGTGCTGGAAAACAGCTACCACATGATCTGCGTGGACAACGACCGCGATCAGGTCGCGGCCGAGGTGCTGGGTTTCTTCGGATTCGATCCGGCAACGGTCAAGCGCAAGAGCCCCGCCATTGCCGATTGATCGGTAGATCAAGCGGCAGATCAGGCAGCAGGCCCCGCTGCCTCGTGCTCATGCGCGGCGTCCAGCTTGCGCTGCCGCTCGCTGGCCTTGAACACGCGCCGCACCACCACAAAGAACACCGGCACCAGAAACACCGCCAGCACGGTCGCCGTGATGATGCCGCCCAGCACACCGGTGCCGATCGCGCGCTGGCTGGCCGACGCAGCACCGCTCGCCATGGCCAGCGGAACCACACCAAAGGCAAACGCCAACGACGTCATCACGATCGGCCGGAAGCGCAGGCGTGCGGCTTCCAGCGTGGCGTCGATCAGCCCCACGCCCTGCGCATGCAAGTCCTTGGCGACTTCGATGATCAGGATCGCGTTCTTGGCCGACAGGCCGATCGTCGCAATCAGGCCGACCTTGAAGTAGATGTCATTCGGCAGGAAGCGCAGCGTGGCCCCCAGCAGCGCACCGAGCACCCCCAGCGGCACCACCAGCAGCACGGCCAATGGAATCGACCAGCTCTCATACAGCGCCGCCAGGCACAGAAACACGACTAGGATCGACAGCGCAAACAGCGCAGGCGCCTGTGCCCCTGACAAGCGCTCCTCAAACGACTGGCCGGTCCACTCATAGCCAAAGCCGTCGGGTAGCCCGCGTGCGATCGATTCCATCGCAGCCATGGCCTCGCCGGAGCTGTGGTCGGGCGCGGGCGAACCGGTGATCGTCATCGACGGAAAACCGTTGTAGCGGTCCAGCTTGAGCGGCCCGACGGTCCACGTTGCGGTGGTAAAAGCGGAGAGCGGCACCATGCCGCCCGCAGCATTGCGCACGTGCATGCGGCCAAGCTGCTCGACCAACACGCGCTGCTTGCCCTCGGCCTGCACGATCACGCGGCGCACCTGGTTGCGGTAGACGAAATCGCCCGCGTAGTCGGAGCCGAACATCACCGCCAGCGTGCGGTTGATGTCGTCAATGGCCACGCCCATCGACAGCGCCTTTTTGCGATCCACATCGATCAGGATCTGTGGCGCGTCGCCCTGGCCGGCGAACGTGACCTCCGACAGCGCCGGATGCTTCGCCGCCTCCGCGAGCATGTGGTCACGCGCCTGCGCCAAGCGCTCGTAGCCGGCGCTGCCGCGATCCTGCAGGCGGAGGTCAAATCCGGGCTTGCTGCCGAGTTCGGGCAGCGCGGGCGAGTTCATCGCCATGACCGTGGCGTCCTTGATCTTGCTAAACGCGGCATTGGCGCGCCCCACCACGGCATCGACGTGCTGTTCAACACCCTTGCGTTGCGTCCAATCCTTGAGCGTGAGGAACAGCATGGCTGCGTTCTGCCCGTTGCCATACAGGCTGAAGCCGGTAATGGCGAGCGTGGAAGCCACAGCGGGTTCGTTCGTCATGTAGTACTGCTCGGCCTGACGCACGATGTCGAGCGTTTGCGCCTGCGTGGCACCGGCGGGCAACTGAACGATGGTCATGAACTGGCCCGTGTCCTCTTCCGGCAGAAAGGCGGTCGGCAGCTGCGTGAACAGCAACACCACCACACCGATGACCGCCCCGTATGCGACAAGCGCACGGCCTGTGCGATTCAGCAGCCGGGCCACGCCGCCCTGGTAGCGCGTCGTGAGGCGCCCAAAACCCCGGTTGAACGCCCCGAAGAACCCCTTGCGCTCCGTGCCGTGGCCCGGCTGAACAGGCTTGAGCAACGTGGCGCACAAGGCCGGCGTCAACGTCAGCGCCAGAAACGCCGAGAACACCATCGACACCACCAGCGACAACGAAAACTGCCGGTAGATGTTGCCCACCGCACCGCCAAAGAAGGCCATCGGTACGAACACCGCCGTCAGCACCAGCGAGATGCCGACAATCGCCCCACTGATCTGCCGCATCGCCTTGGCCGTCGCCTCGCGCGGCGACAGCCCTTCGTCATGCATCACACGCTCGACATTCTCCACCACCACAATGGCGTCATCGACCAAGATGCCGATGGCCAGCACCAGGCCGAACAACGTCAGCACGTTGATGGAGAAGCCCATCGGCAACATCACCGCAAACGTGCCCAGCAATGCGATCGGCACCACCAGCGTGGGGATGAGCGTCGCGCGCAGGTTCTGCATGAACAGCATCATCACCAGGAACACCAGCACCACGGCTTCGAGCAGCGTCTTCACCACCTGCTCGATCGCGATGCCGACAAAGCGTGAGCTGTCGTACGCCACCTCGTAGCGCACGCCCGGCGGGAAATGCGTCTGCGCCTGGTCCAGCACCGCGCGTACCCGCTTGGCCACGCCGACAGCGTTGGCACCCGGCGCGAGCTTGATGCCGATGGTCGTCGCCGGCTTGCCGTTCATGCGCGACAGGTAGAGGTAATCGCTGCCGCCCAACTCCACGCGCGCCACGTCGCGCAGCAGCACCATGCGGCCTTGTGCGTCCGCGCGTAGCGGAATCTGCCCGAACGCATCGGGCGTGGTCAGCCCATCGTCGCCGGTCACGCTCGCGTTGATGGCCGCGCTGCCCGGCACCGCCCCGCTGCCGATCTCGCCCACGGTAATGCGCGCGTTGTAGCGGCGCACGGCGTCGCTCAGATCACCGGGCGTGAGGCCGAGCGCGGTGAGCTTGTCCGCATCGGGCCAGATGCGCATGGCGTATTCGGCGTCGAACAATTGCGCAGTGCCGACGCCGGGCACGCGGCGCAGTTGCGGGATGAGGTCGGACGACGCCAGATCGCCAAGGTCGATGCCGTCGAAGCGGCCGCTATCCGCCGCCAACGACAGGTACATCATGTAATCCTCGGCGGCCTTCTCGATGCGGATGCCGTTGCGTCGGACCACTTCGGGCAGGCGCTCCTCGACGATCTTCAGGCGGTTCTGCACCTCCACCGCGGCCAGGTCCGGGCTGGTGCCCTGTTTGAACGCGAGGTTGATCGACACATTGCCCGCCGCATCCGACGACGACGACATGTACAGCAGCCCCGGCGCGCCGTTCATCTCGCGCTCGATGATGGCCGTGACGGCACTCTGCACCGTGCGTGCGGAAGCGCCCGGATAGTTGGCCGAAATGCTGACGTTGGGCGGCGCGATGGTCGGGTACTGCGCCACCGGCAGGCGCGGCAGCGCAAGCAGGCCGGCCAGAATGATGACCAGCGCAATCACCCAGGCAAAGACCGGGCGGTCGATAAAGAAACGTGCCATGGTCAGCCCTTGCTTGGCTTCGTTTCGATGGGCTTGATGGCCATACCCGCCTCCAGCGTCTGCATGCCGGGGATGGCGACGCGTTCACCGCCGGCCAGGCCGCTCGTCACCCGCCATTGATCGCCGGCCAGCGTTTGCGCCGTAACGGGCTGGGCGGCCAGCGTGTTGTCTGCCTTCACCACGAATACCGACGCACCATGGCGATCCCGCTGCAACGCGCTCTTCGGGATCGTCACCGCGCCCTGCTGCACGGCGTGGGATAGCTTCACACGCACGTACATGCCGGGCAGCAGCAGGCCATCCGGGTTGGGCAGCACAGCGCGCATGGACACGTTGTCTGTCGCGCGATCGACCACCAAGTCGGAGAACAGCAGCCGGCCCGGGCGCTCATACGCAACACCGTCGCTCAGGATCACCTGCACGCCGATGTCCTGGCCGGACAGCGCGGACGCCTGCCCCGTCTTCAGCGCACGCTGCAGGGCGAGCACTTCAGCGGCGGGTTGCGCGAAGTCGACGTAGATGGGGTCGACCTGCTCAACAGTGGTGAGCGGCGTGGCAGCGCCTTCCTTGACCAGCGCGCCTTCGGTGACCTGCGCACGACGCGAACGGCCGCCGATGGGCGCCGTGACCGTGGCGTAACCGAGGCGCAGTTGCGCGGTCTCCAGCGCAGCGCGGGCGGAGACGACATCGGCCGCCGCCTGTCGCTCGGTGGCTTGCGCTTCGGCGTATTCGAGTTCGCTTACCGCGCGTGTGGCGGCCAGGCCTTTGTAGCGCGCGGCTTTGTCATGTGCGATGGCCGCCTGGGCCTGCGCACGCGCCAGCGCGCCTTGTGCCGCATCCACCTGGGCCTTGAGCGGTGCCGGATCGATACGGAACAGCACTTGCCCCTCCTTAACCACCTGCCCCTCTTCGTACGCGCGCTTGAGCACGATGCCATCCACGCGCGCACGCACTTCCGCCGTGCGATACGGCTCGATGCGGCCGGGCAGCTCGGTCACCAGCGGCGCATCGGAACGCTGCGCCACGGCAAATTCGACTTCCGGCGGGCCATCGGGCTTGGCGGCGTGGTCTGACGACTTGCCACAGGCTTGCAACGCCGCCAGCGCGCACGCGCACAACAGCCATCGGGACGAGCGAAGACGGTGGGACAACAGCGAGAACATCATGGGAAGGGGGCTGGGCGCGACCGCGCTCGAGGTCTTGAACAAACGGAGCGCAAGGCTAGCACGCACGTTTGCCGCAACCTGACCGATCGATTTCCCAATCTGATCAAGGCCTTACGACCACCCCGGCCGGCGACGCACCCCCGCCATCGCGGCCGGCAATGCCACGTGGCAGCGTTCGCTCAGAACACGCGGCCCAGCTGCAGATAGACGTTCCACACGCCCTGCGGCGCCACCGCAAAACCGAAGTACAGCGGCCCGATCGGGCTGTTGCCGCCCACGAACAGGCTGCCGCTCTTCAGGTAGCCGCCACTGCCGAAGTTGTTGCGCAACTGCCAGACATTCCCCGCCTCCGCGCTGGCGCCGAATACCGGCGCGCGCAGGCCGAGCAGATCGTCGATGCGCAAGTCGTAGAGATACGTGAGCCGACCGTACAGCAGGTACTGCCCGTTGAACTGGTCTTGCGCATACGCCGACAGGTGCTGGAAACCGCCCAGAAAGAACCCCTCGTTGGCGCCACTGCCGCTGTTGCCGCCGTTCTCTCGTGTCGGGCTGTTGGCGCCAAACTGCCCTGCACCCTCCAGCGCCACATTGAAAGTGTGGCGTCCGTAGCTGGTCGCCCACAGGCCCTTCGCCTGTGCGGTGTTGTACTTCTTCTCCAGCGAGCCGAAGCCTGTCTCCACGCTGCTGAAGAGGTAGTAGCCCCGGCGTGGGAAGAGCGCATCGTCAAGCTGGTCCACCGTCAGCTGCGCGCGGAAGGCGGGCTGCTGCGCGCGCAGGGTCGGCAAGTCAAACGCACCGACGGGAGTGCCCGACGCGTCCGTCTCCAACGACAGGTAGTTGAACGTGGCGGTCTTGCTCACGTAGTTCACGCCCAGGCGCAATTCACCCTTGCGGCCCAGGGGAACGCCCAGATCCACACCCGCCCGCGCGGTCTCGATGGTCACGGCATTGAACGGCTTGGCGTCGCGGGTGGGTGCTTCGTCGTCGAAATAGAGATCCGAGCGGCGGCGCGAATATTCGGCATACGGTGCGACGTAGAAGCCGCGCGCCTGCCACAGCGGCTGGCGCAGTTCGGTGTGGAGACTGGCCCGGTTGCTGCCCAGCACGATGTCGTTGCGCCACTCCAGCCCGCTCTGCGTGAGCCACGGATACCGGTGCCCCAGGTTGACGTTGAACGCGCCGCGCCCGTCGAAGTTGGTCGACATGCCCAGCCCGAACAGGAAGAACTGGTTGCCCCACGATTTTTCATGCGCGTCGATCTTGAGCGTGTGCACGCCGTTCTCGTCGACCAGCCGCTGCGTGACGGTTTCAAAGTCGCCGGTGGTAGCCAGGGCAGAGAGGTCACGGTTGAGCGCCTCGACGTCGTATGCATCGCCCTCGTGCACGTTCAGCAGTTGGCGCACGCGCGCCACGGGCACGCGGCCGCTGGTGGTCACGTCAATGGCGTCGATGCGCGTGCCCTGCGCAAGCGTGCCCTGCGACGCCTGTGTGGCCCGATCCGAGACATAGGCGGCATAGGCCTGCGGCGAGAGCGACAGCCCCGCCAGCTTGGCTTCCACGCCCTGTGCAGCACGCTCGCCCTCCCGCACTCCCTGCGCGCCCTTGGCAAAGTCGGTGAGCGACAAATCCTTCAACTCCGGCTCAATCAACACGTCGCGGCCGCGCAGCAACGCCTTCTGCGCACGCACGTTCTGGCCGACAAGGATGGTGATCATCTGCTGCGTCACCGCCGCTGGCGAGGCCAGGTCTTCCGGCCGCTGCAAGTCCGTGCCGATGTTGACGGCGATGATGATGTCTGCGCCCATGTCGCGCGCCAATTGCACCGGCAGGTTGCTCACCAGCCCGCCATCCACCAGCGTGCGCCCGTCCACCTCGATGGGTGCGAACAGGCCCGGCACCGCCATGCTGGCGCGCATCGCCAGCGGCAGCGAGCCATGGTCGAGGATCACCCCATCGCCCGTGGCCAGGTCGGTCGCCATGGCCTTGAACGGAATCGGCAGCCGCGCGAAATCGGTGTTGTCGGGCCAGCGGGCCGTCCAGTTCTTGAGCAGTGCCAGCAGCCGGTTGCCCTGCACCAGCCCCGTGGGCAGCTTGAACTTGCCCTCGCCATAGCCGGCGGACAGCCCGATCGGATACTGGAAATCGTCCTCGCGCAGCGATTGCGGCAGCTTGGCGCGCTCGTTGCGGTCAAACGCGATGTCGCTCAAATCCACCTGCGAAAGCTTCTGCTCAAGCTCATCCGCACGCAGGCCGCTGGCGTACAGCCCACCCACCACCGCGCCCATGCTGGTGGCGGCAATCACGTCCACGGGAATGCGCATGCGCTCCAGCATCTTCAACACGCCGATATGCGCATAGCCGCGCGCTCCGCCACCCGACAGCACCAGGCCGATGCGCGGCCGCGCCGGCTCCGCTCCCGGTTGGCCGGGTGCCACGCCCTGGCCATGGGCGGGCGACAGTGCGGCAAGCAGGAGCACGGCGGCGACCAGCCGAGACCCGTGGCGGCGAATCAAAGAGCCCGTCTGGAAAGCCATGGCGTGAGGGACGATTCTGGTTAGGGGCGAAGTTGCAGGCGCAATGATTCCACAACCGGGATTTACCCGGTGCAATTGCCTGCACCGCATCGCAGCAGGCACGGGCGCCGATGAATACTTTTCAGGGCGAAAGTGACAGAATATTGCCCAGACCCGGACACGCTTGTTCCTACAATCCGCGGTTGCCTCTTAAAAGAAAAGGGGCGACAGAAGACGTTCGGTATCGAGAAGAACTGAAACGCCCAAACAGGAGGAGACCAAGATGTGGAATCAAGTCTATGACCCGCTCGGCAGTGCCGTGTGGTCAACCATTGCGGCCGGGGTACCGGTAGCCGTGCTGCTGTGTTCGCTGGCGTTCTTTCATATGCAGGCCCACTTGGCAGCGGGCCTCGCGTTGATTGTCGGGGTGGGCATCGCCGCCTTCATCTTCGGCATGCCGGCTGCGATGGCGGGCAAGGCGGCGGGGCTGGGCATCGTCTCGGGCCTGTTCCCGATCGGCTGGATCGTCCTCAACATCATCTTCCTGCACCGGCTCACCACCTTGAACGGCTCATTCAAGGTCTTGCAGAGTTCCATTTCCGGCATTACCGAAGACCGCCGCCTGCAACTGCTGCTGGTGGCGTTCAGCTTTGGCGCGTTTTTTGAAGGCGCGGCGGGTTTCGGCACGCCGGTGGCGGTGACGGGCGCCATCCTAATCGGGCTGGGCTTTTCACCGCTGGCGGCATCGGGCCTGGCGCTGATCGCCAACACCGCGCCGGTGGCCTATGGTGCGCTGGGTGCGCCGCTCATCGGGCTGGCCTCGGTGACGGGGCTGGACTTGCTGCAGCTCTCGGCCATGGTCGGCCGCCAGTTGCCGTTCTTCTCGGTGCTGGTGCCGTTCTGGCTGATCTGGGCGTTTGCGGGCTTCCGCGGCATGCTGCAGATCTGGCCGGCGATCCTGGTGGCCGGCGTGTCGTTCGCCATTCCGCAGTTCCTGGTGTCGAACTTCCACGGCCCCTGGCTGGTGGACGTGATTGCCGCGCTGGTGTCGATGGGTTCGCTCACACTGTTCCTCAAGGTGTGGAAGCCCAAGATGATCTGGACGTCCACCGCCCTGCGCAACCGCGAAGACAACTCCCGCGTCGACCCCGAAGCCGCCGCAGAAGCGCGCCAAGCCACCACGGGCACCGACGGCAAGATCAGCCGCGCGCAAGCCTGGCTGCCCTGGGTGATCCTGACCGTGTTCGTGTTCATCTGGGGCGTGCCGCAGTTCAAGGCCTTTGCCGACGGCCTGTGGGCGTTCAAGTTCGCCATCCCGGGGCTGGACAAAATGGTGCTCAAGGGCCCGCCGGTGGTGCCCAAGGTGATTGCCGAAGGCGCGGTGTTCAACTTCAACGTGCTGTCGATGGCGGGTACCGGCATTCTGGTCTCGGCCATCGTGGGCGGCCTGCTGATGGGCTACTCGCTGCCGCGCATGGCGAAGGAATACTGGAACACCATCAAGCTCACGCGCTATTCGCTGCTGACCATCTGCGCGATGTTCGGCATCGGCTACCTGACCCGCTACTCGGGACTGGACGCCACGCTGGGCCTCGCCTTTGCGCACACCGGCGTGCTGTATCCGCTGTTCGGCACCATGCTGGGCTGGCTGGGCGTGGCGCTCACGGGGTCGGATACGGCATCGAACGTGCTGTTCGGCGGCCTGCAGAAGACCACCGCCGAGCAGCTTGGCCTGTCGCCGATCCTCATGTCGGCGGCCAACAGCTCGGGCGGCGTGATGGGCAAGATGATCGACGCGCAGTCCATCGTGGTGGCCTCCACCGCCACCAAGTGGTACGGCCACGAAGGCGACATCCTGCGCTACGTGTTCTTCCACTCAATCGCGCTGGCCTTCCTGGTGGGGCTGATGATCACCCTGCAGGCCTACGTGGAGCCATTCACGCGGATGGTGGTGCACTGACCTCCAACGCTTCAACGCACGAACAAGCCGCTCCACCGAGCGGCTTTTTTCATGGTGCGATGGATATGTGGAGCGGCCGGTTCGCCAGCCTCGACACGTTTTCGCTTCAGCCTCCATCGCGTCCGGCGGGGCACCACTAGGCTCGCACTCTGGCGGCTTTTGGATAACACCGTGATGCGGCCCGACCGGGGCTGACGCTGCCGGACGCCGAGCACGCTCACGCCCCAGTCCGAGCGCTGCCCTGGGTTGCGGCCGCATCCCGGTGGCTGCTTAGCCGGATCGACTGCATCCCCGCTCTTCGGGCTGTTTTGCGCAGCCAGCACGCCCTTGAACCACTCGCCCACCCTTCAAACAGGAGCAGGTATGTCAGTTCATATGCCCTCATCCAATACCGCCAGCCGCGAAGCGAAGCACGCCTCGCTAGGCGACTACGCCAATGCTGCACTGGACACCGCGGCGTCCTTTGCCGGCATTGGAGGCACCCCCAACCCGCAAAGCCCGTCCGACCCGACACAGCTGAGCCTCTACCAAGGCATCAGCGCGAAGCTGGCCGCATCGCTCAGCAACGAAAACGATGACGACGATGACGACGACGATGTCACGCAAAACAGCGGCAACCGGCATGTGGCGACGCCGCCCAACTCGGCAGCGCCTGAGCAGGCTCAGCCACAGCAGGCTCAGTCGCAGCAATCCACCGTGACCTGGAACGGCGGCACGCTGAGCCAGACGGAGGTGCAAATCGTGTCGGTTCTGGATCGGCACAAGGACCAGTGCCCGCTCAGTTGGGATGGCCTTCAGGACAAGATCAACGACCCGTCCACGCCGCCCGATTTGAAAGCGGCGCTGCAGGGGCTGGCGCAAGACCAGCGTTTGTTCATCGCTATCGGATCGCAAGGCGACGGCCGTTGCGGCGGCAAGATCAAGGCCAATGACCTGGATGCCTTCACTGCCGAGCACGCGCAGGTCAGCGCGTTCAACGAGCAGCAGGCCAAGAGCTTCGAGCAGAACTACATCCCTTCGGACGGCAACGCGAATGGCCAGCCCTCCGTCATGACGGAAAGCGATGCCCTGCGCGAGCTCTACAAGTATTCCGACAACCTGACCAAAAAGCTCGGGCAGGACGAGTTCCAGCAGATCGTGGATGGCGATGCCAAGACCGGCAAGACGCCACCGCAAGTCATTGCCGCAGCACAGTACTTTCTCGATCATCAGGACGCCTGGAACCGCCTGACCGGTGGCGGCGAAGTCAAGAAGGAAGACTTCTTGCAGGCCGCGTCGTCGTCCATGAGCCTGACGCAGAGCGAGTTGAATACGCTCAAGACGATGAACGGCAGCCAGCAAGCGTTCTTCGGCGATGGCGACCTCACGCGCGACAAGCTGGCGAGCATGGCGAACAACAAGCAACTCGACGCGAATGTCCGCCAGGCAGCGACCCATCTGCAGCAAGACCCGGTGTTGTTCAGCCTGCTGAATAACGCCATCACGGGTTACAAGACGCACCACGGCTTCTTCGATTTCGGCGGTGGCCATACGGTCGACTCCGGCAATATCGCGGGCCGCGACTTCCAGAAGTTCTACGGCAACCTGTCGCAAGCCAACCAGACGGTTCAGAAGCCGCAGATCCATACGCCCAAAACCGACGCCGACAAGAATGCGGTCGCCTGCATGCTGATGGGCACTGCTGACCAGCCCGAGATCAAGTCGCCCAAGCACAACGGCGGTTTCCTGATGCACGCGATCGACGAAGCACTCAAGGTCGAAGGCAAGCTGCTGGATTGGGCATCCATGGCGGTTGGCGCGCTGAGTTTCATTCCCGGCGTGGGCGAACTGGCGGACGCGGCATCCACGGCGTTGGAAGCCGAGTCTCAAGGCTGCAACATCCTGCATACGATGGTCAGCGGCGGCAACGTGAAGAAAGCGCTGGAGGAAGCGGGCCTCAATCTGGCCGCCGCCGCCATCGGCAACATCGGCGGCCCCGAGGTTCGGCTGGCGATGAAGGAAGGCATCACCAAGATCATCGCCGAGAAGGCCATCAATGCCGGCATGGACATGGCGGTATCGCAGGCACAAGGCTATGCGGAAAACTATCTCGCCGGCCTGAAGAGTCGACTGGAAGATCCCGCGCAATCCCCTGCGGGGCAAGACCCCACGCAGGCAGACAGCGACTCCGCTTCTATGTTGGCGGCCAGCAGCCCGCAGGTGCCACAGCAAAAGACGGACGACGACGACGGCGACGTGGTGTAACAGCCTTTGCCATGAAGGGCTCGCCGGTGCCCAAGCCGGCGGCCCATCGGGTCGGCCTGACTGCCACCCTGTGTCAGGCAAGGGTGGCAGCGGGCGCGTATCATGCCTCCTCCCGCCTTTTTGCGCGTCCCGCTCCGAGGCACCGCCCCGCCCGGTTCGCCGTGCCCCATGCCATTGCGCCGCCTCGAAAAGCTCGTCGACCCGTTTCACCCCCTGCCTGACAGCCAGCCACCGTCCGGCGTCTGGCGCTTCTATGCCTATTACCTGCGCGAGGTGCGCGGCATCTTCGTGTTCCTGCTGGTGGTAGGACTGTTGGGCTCGCTGATCGAAGTCGCGCTGTTCGACTTCCTGGGCCGGCTGGTCGATCTTGCACAGAGCACGCCAAGCGCGGATTTCTTCGCGCGCCACCGCAATGAGTTGCTGTGGATGGCGTTCGTGGCGCTGATCGCCCGCCCGATCATCTTCGGCCTGCACGATGCGCTCGTGCATCAGGTCATCAACCCGAACCTGTCGAACCTGATCCGCTGGCAAAACCACCGCTACGTGCTCAAGCAAAGCCTGGCGTTTTTCCAGAACGACTTTGCGGGCCGTATCGCACAGCGGATCATGCAGACGGGCTTCTCGCTGCGAGACTCAGCAGTACAGACGGTGGAAGCACTCTGGCACGTGGTGATCTACGCCGTCAGCGCGCTGGTGCTGTTTGCGCAGGCGGACTGGCGCCTGATGGTGCCGCTGCTGCTGTGGATCGTGTGCTATGTGGCCGCCACGTCGTACTTCGTACCGCGCGTCAAGGCACGTTCGGTCATCGCCACGGAATCGCGCTCGCAGCTGATGGGTCGCATTGTGGACGGTTACACCAATATCACCACGCTAAAACTGTTCGCCCACACGCAGCTGGAAGAAGCGTATGCGCGCGATGCCATGGCCGATCAGACCGAGAAGACGCAGTTGTCCGGGCGCATGATCAGCGCCATGGATTTCACCATCATCACCCTGAACGGCCTGTTGATCGTCAGCACGTCAGCGCTGGCCCTGTGGCTATGGAGCCAAGGCCGCGTCAGCGCCGGCACCATCGCCCTGACCACGGGCCTGGTGATCCGCATCAACAACATGTCGAGCTGGATCATGTGGGTGGTCAACGGCATCTTTGAAAACGTCGGGCAGGTGCAGGACGGCATGCAGACGATTGCCGTGCCGCGTACCGTGACCGACCGGCCGGATGCCAAGCCGTTGCATGTCAGCCAAGGCGAGGTGCGGTTCGAACAGGTGGGCTTCCACTACGGCAAGGGCGGCGGTGTCATCGAAGGGTTGGACCTCGTGGTCCGCCCCGGTGAACGCATTGGCCTAGTGGGCCCGTCGGGTGCAGGCAAATCGACGCTGGTCAACTTGCTGCTGCGCCTGTACGACGTCGAGCGCGGCCGGATTCTGGTGGACGGCCAGGACATTGCCGCCGTCACGCAGGAAAGCCTGCGCGAGCAGATCGGCATGGTCACGCAGGATACGTCGCTGCTGCACCGCTCGATTCGCGACAACCTGCGCTACGGCAAACCCGATAGCAGCGAGGCCGAATTGATGGAAGCTGTGCGCCGCGCGCGGGCGGATGGATTTATTCCGCACTTGTCGGATGCACAAGGCCGGCATGGCTTTGATGCATTGGTGGGCGAACGCGGGGTGAAGCTTTCGGGTGGTCAGCGCCAGCGCATTGCCATTGCGCGGGTGCTGCTCAAGGATGCGCCGATCCTCATTCTGGACGAAGCCACCTCAGCACTCGACTCGGAAGTCGAAGCCGCGATTCAGGAAAGCCTGGAAACGCTGATGCAGGGCAAGACGGTGATTGCGATTGCGCATCGACTGTCGACCATTGCCCGGATGGACCGGCTGGTGGTGCTGGATGGTGGGCGGATTGTTGAGAGCGGCACGCACGCTGAGCTGCTGGCGCAGGGTGGGCTGTATGCGCGGTTGTGGGCGCATCAGACGGGGGGGTTTGTGGGGGTGGATTGAGGGGGGATTGGGTAGGAATGACCTTTTGTTTTGGCCTTGGCGGTCCATCCCCTGTTTCATCCCCTGCCGGGGCTGACTCACTTTCTTTGTCTTGCCAAAGAAAGTAAGCAAAGAAAGGCGCGCCCGATGCGGCGACACACTCCTTGAATTTATGTCGCAAGGAGGGAGAGGAGGCAAACTCGCTGCGCTCAGACAAGCCTCCCCTCTTTTTCCTCCTTGCAACAGAAATTCAAGGCGCCGCATAGGGCAGGGAAAAGCAAACCCTCGATTGCCAGCGCGCCACTTCGTCGCCATTGAGGGCGGCGCTATGCGTACCCCTTTCGCCCTGGCGCTCGCACGAGTGTCCCGTCGGTTTGGCCTTTGACGTTCCTGCCCTTGATGGCGCCTTGAATTTCTGTCAGCGGGCGGAAAAAAGACGGGGAACTGTCTGAGCGCAGCGAGTTTTCCCCGTCTCCGCCCGGTGACATAAATTCAAGGGGAAGTCGCCATCTCGGGCGCGCCTTTCTTTGCTTACTTTCTTTGGCAAGACAAAGAAAGTGAGTCGCCCCCGGCAGAGGGTGAAACGGAGATGGACCAACAAGGCCGTCCCGGCAGGGAATGAAACAAGGGATGAACCACCAAGGCAAAAACCCACACCTTGAGCAAATCAAACCCACCCCATCCCCCCCACCAACGCCCCAATCCCTACCAGCGCCAGCGGATGCACCCGCGTAAAAGTACAAGCGAGGACGGTCGCCACCGTCAACGCAATCGTGCCAACACTGTTATCAGCCCCACGCGCAAGCACCCACCCGGTGGCGAACATCAGCCCGATGGTGAGCGGCGCCAGCCCCCGCCGCACCAGCGCAATCCATCGCGCATCGGGCTTGCGATCCATCACCCGCGCGATCACCGCGGCAATCACGCACGACGGCCCGCAGATACCCACCAGCGAGGCAATCGCCCCACCCAGCCCGGCTGCCTGCCAGCCAAACAACTCAACGAAGAGCACGTTCGGCCCGGGAGCCGCCTGCGAGATGGCGTACATGGCGCTCAACTGCTCGCTCGTCATGTAGTGACGCGTGTCGACCAGGAAACGGTGCATGTCCGGCAACGTCGAGCTGGCTCCGCCAATGGCCAGAAACGACAGCACGAGGAAGTGCCAGAAGAGATCGAAGACGGTGGTGAGATACGTCATCGCATGGCCCTCCACTCCAGCACCAGCGCGAGCGGAATCAGCACCAGCATGACCGGTAGCAACGGCCACTGCAGCACGCCAATCGTGAGGAACACCGCCAGGCCAATGCCGACAGCGCGCCACGTGCGCGACTGCCCTTGCGCCAGTTTGACCGCGGTTGAAAGCACTAGCCCCGCCGCCACGGCCGCCATGCCCTTGAGCAGGTTCTGCGTAAAAGCCAGCGCGCTGAAGTGGTCGTACACCAGCACGATCAGCAACAGCAGCACGGCGGGCACCATCACCAGGCCACCCATCGCCGCAGCCGCGCCGCGCACGCCGTGGTAGCGGTAGCCGAGCATCACTGAGAGATTGACGACGTTCGGGCCGGGCAGCACCTGCCCAAGGCTCAGCAGTTCAGCAAACTCGGCGTTGGACAGCCACCCGTTGCGGTCGACAATGCCGGCACGCGCAAACGGCAACACGCCGCCAAAGCCCGATAGGCCCATGCGCGCAAACTCGGTGAAGAGGGTGCGGCACGATGGAACGTTGGCCTTTGCGTCTGCAACGGCTTCAGGCTCGGCGTGCGGGTCGCGCATCGGATCAGGCGGCTTCGGGTGCGGGCTTGGTCAGCGAGAGCTTCGCGTCACGCAGCTTGGGCTCGAGCGTCTTGCCCTTGCGTGCACGCTTGCTGGCGTAGGCCTCTTGCGCGCGGGTCGTCATGGTCTGTTCGACTGCCTTGCCGCCACGCGGGCCAGTGCCCGAAAGCACGAAGCCGGCCGCACCGAAGGCCAGCGCCTGCAGCAGCGTTTCGTTCTTCTCCAGCTCCATCAGGATCACGCCACGGCCACCGCTGGCGAGCGTCTTCAGCTCGCTAATCTGGAACAGCAGCATGCGCCCGCCCTCCGACAGACAGGCCACGCCATAGGCATCGGCAGGCGCCGGCGCAGGCTTGTTCGGTTGGTCGCCCTCATCCAGCGTCAGGAACGCCTTGCCCGCCTTCTGGCGGCCGACCATGTCGCCCACCTTGGCCAGGAAGCCGTTGCCGCCGCGCGTGGAGATCACCAGGTTCTGCTCGGCATGGCCGGCGAACGTGTGGGCAATATGCGTGCCCGGGGCGAGTTCGATCAGCGTGGTGAGCGGCACACCGTCGCCACGGCCGCCCGGCAGGTTGGCCACGGCGACCGAGTAGACGCGGCCCGTGCCCTTGTCGTCGCGCGTGCCGAAGATCAGCAGCGCATCCGTCGTGCGGCATTCAAAGGTGTCATACAGCGTATCGCCCGCCTTGAAACCGAACTGCGTGGCATCGTGGCCGTGGCCCTGACGCGTACGCACCCAGCCCTTCTGCGAAACGATCACCGTCACCGGCTCGTCGACCACCTTCACCTCGGCGGCGGCACGGCGCTCTTCCTGGATGAAGGTGCGGCGGTCG
>JGI24740J21852_10000322_pt1 | contig 20354 bp, 19 predicted proteins | sample KBSCornC6_FD_21852 | JGI IMG/M metagenome (IMG submission 21852) | reverse complement strand
CACTGCCTTTTTATGGGTATAGGCCAGGTTAAAACGGGTAACGGTATTAAAGCGCCGGCCATCGCCAATGAACAGCTGCGGTATTACGCCCGGCGCAAATGTAAAACGGAACAGGCCTGTACGGGTGGTGGCCGTAGCCTCTACCAGGGTGTTATTATCCGGGAACAGCACCCGGTAATACCCCGGCGATGCCTTTTCCCCTGCATGTGAAAAGCGGCGGTGATAGGCGCCCAGCTGAAAGCTGTCATTACTGTTCACCGGCATTATGAATAGCTGGCCTGCGGAGCCGCCGGGAAACCCGCTGTGGTGGCGCAGACAGCTGAAGTAGTAAATGGAAGTATCACTGTAATCATATCCTCTTGCGCCACTAACGCGGGTTTCCGGCGTTAGCTGCATATTACCCCAGGGCGCTGCTGCACCCGGATAGGTGCCGCCCTCGCTCCCCCACCTGGTAAGCACACTGCTTTTGGCGGTACCAATAAAGGGATTCACATAAGATACCGGGTCTTTTGTTTGGGCATAACTGCCGTTTATCACTAATAGGAATAAAATGGCTAATAAATAACGGTTGCCGGCTGGTAAGCTCACATTCACTGCTTTTAATTGAAGGCTGGTAAGTTATAAAAAATCCCGGGTTTGTTCCCTTGTTCAGGAACAGGGCGGACTGTAATCGTCAACTGTTATAAACTTCAAACCCGATTATTTAACATCTGCATAACCCTGTCTCCTGATAAAACATTCGGTTGCAAAAAATGGGTTTCCCATAGTTGTCCCATATATAAGCCATATCTAAGCCATATATGCCCCATCCCTTATAAGAGATGGAATATCTATGACTGAACCCCGAATTAATAATGGATTATTATAGAAAAGTTTGCAGATCAACCACCTAATCCGGTTTAAGGTTTATAGGCTGGTTCCAGCTGAGCATAAAAAAAATAGCCCGGTTCTTCATATGAGTAGTACATTATCATACTAATACCCGTATTGTATCCGAAAAGTGTAACCCCCTCTATACCATTAAAGGCGGCGCTGTACTTTCTGCTTTATCCATTCCTTTGAAAACCAATTGTTCATTCAACTTGATTTAGACATGAGCATGTTTGATGAGGATCATGATGCCCGTTTATGGTTCAGGGTATCTGACCGGTTTATACGGCTGCTCCGTAAGCACCCGCCTACCAACCGTACCATCACGGTTGCATGCCTGGCATTATTCAGCATAGGCCTTGCTTATTATCAGCGGCAGGTGCAGCAGTCTGCGCTGGCGGAGAGTGAGGAGATCATCTTACAGACCCCCGATGGCCGTACCCTGCCCATTGTGCGCCAGGGCACTGCCAGTACCCATGATGCTATTTTTACGGCAGACAGTACGCGGCTTACCCTCACCGCCAAACAAAGCAGCGGGCAGGCGGAATGGAACACCCTGACCGTACCCCGTGGCTGTACCTATAGCGCAGTCTTAACAGACGGCTCCCTGGTACGGCTGAACGCAGGCAGCAGCCTGCGGTTCCCATCTGTTTTTGGGCCGGATAAACGCGAAGTATATGTGGAGGGAGAAGCCTATTTTGAAGCAAAGGGCAATGCCAACCGCCTGTTCACCATCCACTCCGGGCAGGCGGATATTATTGTACTGGGCACCGCTTTTAATGTAAACACTTATGACCAGCATATACGGGTATCACTGGTAAGCGGGGAAATAATGGTTAATGTGAAAGGGGAAACAACCCGGCTGAAACCCGGGCAGGCAGCCACTATTGACAAACAGAGCGGGCTGGTATCCGTAGCGCCTTTTGAGGGAAACATTGTGCTGGCCTGGCTGGATGGGTTACAGATCTACGTAGCCACCCCGCTGCGCGACATTTGCAATGCGCTGGAAAGAATGTATAACATCCGTATTCATATTGATGATCCTAAGCTGCTGGACGTGCATTATTCTGTTATTGTGAACCGGGAGCGGCCTATACAAAACTTCCTGGATGATCTGAAAGCAACAAGGAAAGTGAATAGTGTATTTGACAGCAAGGGAGAGCTCCATCTTAATTTTCAATAACCTGCTATAAAAACATTCGTACCCCCAAAAAAGCAAGGTTATCCGTGAGGCAAAAGGCCGGGCGGGTAACCTTTATTTTTTCTTAGCCGGTTTGGCAAAAGGGTTAAAATCCAGCGCAAGGTTTACCCAGTATAACAGCTGTTTTTTAGTGTGCAGCACGCTTTCATCCACAAACACATACCCTTTCATTACTTTGTCGCCATGTACCATTGGCTGGCAGCCCTCCTGCTCCAATGCCTGGTCAAAAACGGCGGGATCCAGGCGCACCAGTATAGTATCTTTACGCACGCCCACGCAGATCTTATCATCTACCATAAAACAAAGGCCGCCGAACATCTTTTTTTCCGCTACTTTACCGGTGGAGGCTGCAATGATCTCCCGCACCCTGTTGGCCATTATTTCATTAAACGCCATAGCTGTTTACTTTTATGTAGGTTCCCGTTAAAAGTAAAAATATTTTACCGGAACTGTGATTTTTGGAGCCTTGCTGCGAATAATAAAGTAAAACAAATGAAAACACAGCAACAACTACCGGCTGCTGCAAAGCTGCTGCTGAATATTACAGTATGGTATACCATTGCTACCTGCAAAAGCCTGACGGCTATAAAACAATGGATTGAAAACCTGTAACTTAAACTAAAATGTAACAAGCGGCATGGTTTCGCAACAAACAGCTGAAGGTTTTTTACGCATCATTACGGAAAACAAGGGCCTTATTTACAAAGTGGCGCATTTGTATTGCAGTAATGATGAGGACCGTAAAGACCTCTGCCAGGAAATTATTTACCAGCTATGGCGCTCTTTTCAGCGGTATGATGAGCAGTACAAACTCTCTACCTGGATGTATAAGATAGCGTTGAACGTAGCCATCTCCTTTTACAGGAAGGGGCAGCGGCATGCCCGCGCACAGCCCCTTACCGCGGATCTTTTGCAGCTGGTACCAGATAAGGAGCCGGATGGTACGGAGCAGCAGATACGGTTATTAAGGCAATACATTAATACGCTGCATGAACTGGACCGGGCTTTAATGATCCTTTACCTGGAAGAAAAAAGCCATAAGGAAATAGCAGACATACTGGGACTAACCACCACCAATGTAGCTACCAGGATTGGCCGGGTAAAGGAAAAACTGAAACAAAAATTTGCTAACACAAACAACTGATGGTTATGGATGAGATAGAACTGAAAAATTTATGGCAGGCTTATGACCAAAAGCTGGAGAAATCGCTTTCACTGAACCTGCACATTATACAGGAGCTGCAAAAACAAAAAGCCAGCTCCGCATTACGGCCACTGAAAGCCTACAATCTGCTGATGGTAGGGCTGGGCATCATATGGATCTCAATCCTCTGCTTTCTTGTATCACATGCTTTCACTTACCAAAAAATATTTTTTGCAGTGTCTGTCGGCGCTATTATACTGTTCAATGTATTTGCCATCATTATTTACATTTACCATATTGTGCTGATACGACAGGTGGATAACAGCGATACGGTGATAGGGGCGCAGAAAAAACTAGCTACGCTGCAGGCCTCTACCATAAAGACTGTACGCATCTTGTTCCTGCAAACACCTTTTTACGGCACCTTTTTTTATTCCCCTGCCATGCTGGCCTCCACCGGCGTTGTTGGCTGGCTGGTAATTATTAGTATTACCGGTTTGCTGGTAGGGATAAGCATATGGCTGTACCGCAATATTGATTATAAGAACATGCATAAAAAATGGTTCAAACGATTATTCAGCGGCTGGGAATGGAACGGGGTGATTAAAGCCAGGACATTTTTGGATGAGATAGCGGAGTTTGAGAGAATGTAAAATGTAAAATTTTAAATCTTAAATGTAAAAGGGTTAAATGCAGCGTAGAGGTACGGCATTTAACCCTTTTACATTCTTAGTTTACTGCACAATCACCTTTTTCACTGTACGCTTGCCGGTAGTATCCGTTACTTCCAGCAGGTAATAACCGGGGGTTAATTTTTTACCGATGGGCAATGCATAGGTGCTGCTGCCCTCCCCTGCTTCCAGCACCGTGTTCATAACCGGCTGGTTCAGGGAGTTAAACAGCAGTACGCGGTACCGGCCTGCTTTGTGGCCATTCAACTGCAGGTTCAGCTGGTTGCCGGTTACCGGGTTCGGATATACGGCAACGGCTTCCCGGGCGCCTGCCTGGCTGGTAAATTCCAGGTAGTTGATGTTAAAACCATCTGTATCCATTACAATGCGTAATGTTTTACGGCCGGTAGTAAGGCTGGGCGTAGTAATGCTTACTGTTTGATAACCCTGCCAGTTGCCGGTTGTGGGCACACTCACGGTACCGGATATATTAACGCCATCTAATTCTACATGCAATTTCTTATCCGTGTAGGGCGATGCCAGGCGTATCTGTAACGTATACACGCCGGCGGTATTTACATTTACAGTGTACTTGATCCACTCGCCGGCAGCAATGTAACCTACATCATAACCACCTTCACCACAAGGCTCTGCATCCACGCCTTCTTCAGGGCGGTAGCCACCGCTGTTCACTGCATCTGCATCGGAATAAGCAATACCGGGGCCGCCATTGTCATAATTCTCCGCTTCTATTCTGCCGGGAATAGCCGCCGGTGTGCCGCCGAAAGGCGTGTTGGCAACAGCGGTCACTGTATCTGCGCAAATGGCGGTTTTGCCGCCGTCTGTTGTAGTTACCGTAATGGTAGCTACACCTGCGGCTACGGCTGTAACCACGCCATTGGAATCAACCTTTGCTACTGCGGCATTGCTGCTGCTCCAGGTTTTGGTTTTAATAGTTGCATTTGTGGGCAGAATGGTAGCCGTTAATTTATGTGTAGCGCCGGGCTGCAGCTTTTTAGATACCGTATCCAGGCTTACGCTGGCTACGTTTACACGGCCAAAGGCATAAAACTCATGGATGGACCAGTAGTTGCCCTTGGAGCCGGTTTGCACAATACGGATGTAACGGCCTACGGTTTCCGGGAAAGAGATCAGCGTCATGCCCGTGGTGCCGGTACCGCTGGCAATGGGGTTGCCCCAGTTAGTACCATCCGTAGACATATATGCACTGTAACCTGCCGGTGAATCGTCGCGGCTTTGTGTGGCATCCAATACCACTGCACGAATGGTATTTACAGTTTTCATATCTACTGTAAATGTTTGCCCATTGGTTTGCGAGCCTTGTGTATCCCAGCGGGTGCCGGCAGTGCTATCCAGTGCATTTTGCGCATTGCCTGTGTTCACGGAAGCGGAGGCCGTCCAGCCCTTGCGGTCCAGCGCACCGGCTACAGATACGCCCCACACATTGCCCAGGTTATTTTTAAACAGGGCTGTGCGGGCTGGTACAATGCCATTGCTATCCACCACGCTGGACTGCGCGGAGAAACGGGGCTCTGCGCCTGCATTCAATACCGCATTGATGGACCATACTGCTGTGTTATGCAAGCTTAAAGCGCCTGCTTTCAGCCATCCAAAACGCAGCTGGCCGGGCTGTAAAAAGTTGCCGGACTGCATATTCAGCGTGCCACCGTTCAGCTCTATGCTTTTACCGGGATTGCCCCAGAAATCGGCATTATACATATTGGCCGTGCCGGTAAAGGTGGAAGTAGTTTCCAGGTATTTGTTAGTGGTATCCCCCACGGCTACGATCTGGGAGTTGATCATATCAAACCCGCTGCTGCCCAATGCCTGCCAGCTGAGGCCAATACGCGCACCATCTACCCCGGAACCCAGGCTGATACCGGAAGGACCGCTAACGCCATCTTTCTGGAACACAATGCCGCGCAGCGCACCGTACACAAAATCGTTATACAGTATTTCGCCGGTACAGCTGCCCAGGGTCAGGAACTCCAGGTTATTAAACTGGTAGTCATATACCTGGCTGTTATCGCCTGTTGGAGAGTTAGGCCAGCTGCCCCATTTGGATTCTGCACCTGCAGCATATACGCTGGTGTTGAACTGGGTGTTGGAGATCTGCCCGTTGGCGGATCCGGCCCCCACTCTTACCCCATTCTTAAACACATGGCCCATGAGGCTTTCCACGTAGTGGTTATCGCATTTATTGGTGAACAGGTCTACGCCGTTATAAGTGGCGCGCAGGCCTACGTTCACAATGTAAATATCACTGCCGGCGCCCTGTATGGCATATGGGTATGCAGGTACATTGGGTATGTTGGCGGCTAACTGTTCCGGGTAATTGATGGTTACACCCCTGATACCGCTTGCACGGGCGAGCTTAATGAACGGTGTGCCGGAAGCATTGTTCTTATCTGCATAAGGCTCCAGTATGCTGCCCTGGCCCATTGGACAGGCGCTGTTATCTGTAGCGCCTTTCAGCTCCACACCGGTGGGAATGCTCAGGTGGCCAAGGAACTTATACTTACCCGGCGGCAGGAATACTATACCACCACCATCAGCAGCGGCCTGGTTCAGGGCGTTCTGTACGGCAGCGGTATTGTCTGTAACGCCATCATTCTTTGCATTGAACGGCGCTGCTGTAGCCAGGTACATTACCAGCCTTGCAGGCTTTTGCGTGCGGGCCACAATAGCGGGTACTGCCGGCAGCTTGGGTAATGATAGGGGCGTATGATCAATAGCATTTACATACGGAGAATTATTTGTGATATTAGCGGTGTTCTTAAACCGGTTGCCGGTGATAATACCGCGGGATCTTTGTCCCAGCGCTATTTGCGGCGCATTGTTATTAAAATCGCAGTCGGAGGCCATAAAGGTGCCACCTTCAATAGCCACCTTACCAGTGGTAATGGTACATTGCTGGGCAATAATGCGGGCAATACACCCGGCATCTGAACTAATAGCATTTATGGAACCGCCTATGCTGCAGGTATGCAGCTGTATAGCGCCTTCTGTAGATGCGCTGCTGTTAATAACCACACCGTTTGTACAACCGGTCATGTTCACCCGGGCAAACATAATACCTACATTGGTAACACCATCGCACAGGATACCGGTTTCACAATTGGAGAAGTTCATGGCGTAGTTATGGCCATTAGGCTGCGCACCCGGGCTGGCAATGGAGGGGGTGGCATGAAATGCGATCTTATACCCTTCAATGTTCACAAAGGAAGTATAGGACCAATCGTTCCGGCGCATTACAATGCCGGTGCCATTGGCGCGGATCCAGCCGGCATAGCCGCTACCGGCTGCCGGCGCACCAGGCAATCCGGAGCCAGCCCAGTAGGCCGGTGAAAAATCGATGTTCTCCATGTGGCCTACGTCTGCAATGTTATCTATCTCAAAACCGCGGGACAACGGGGTGCCGTACAGGCCATTAATAATGGGACAGGAACCGCCATTGATCCGGGAAAATACCAATCCCGTGTAGGCGTTCACGAAAGTGATGTTCTTTGCATTGCAGAACTCATTACCCCAGTAATTAGGCGCTCCAAAAGTAATGGCCGGTGGGTACGCCGTAATGTTATCCGGCGTTTGCTCCGGGTACCAGATGGCCAGATCTGCCACGCCTGCAGTGGGTTCCATGGTAATGAAGGGGGTAGCGCTTTCATTGCCCCTGCCGCTGTAAACCATGAGGATGGTACCGTTGACAGGACTGCCCTTCACGGGTTTTTGCCATTCCCCGCGCAGGGTTACTCCTCTGGGAATAATAAGTGTACCGCGGATCACGTACTTTCCGCTGGGCACAAATAAAGTACCGCCGCCTAAGCTGCCCAGGGCAGTGAGGCGCGCCTGGAAGATGGAAGTAACATCGGTTACACCATCGCCAGTGGCGCCAAAATCGCGCACATTGTACGCGGCTACCCATGCATCATTGGTGGAATAGGCCGGCTGGATCAGCTGCCAGCTGGGGGCTTGTGCCCGGGCGGTTATGCCTGCTGACAACAGCATTGCCAGTAACAGGGATAAACGTGTTTTAAATAAAGGTTTACGGTTCATAAAAGGGTTTTTAAGATAGGTATGTATTGGGTTTTGATGACGTGTTGGTGAATGTTGATGACGTTGATGAATATTGGCGAATGTTGATGACGTTATGGTTTTACAGGTTTTTCTGGTCTGCTGGTATAGGTTTCAAGTTTATAAAGAACGTTTATAGCGTGGGCTTATTATGAGGGCGTTATTAACATACCGTTATAACCGGGCTATTTTCCGGATTATTGCAGTTTTTTTTAAATGGGAAATGAGCTTATAGTGTTCCGGGAGAGATGGATAAAAAAAGCAGGCATAAATTTTTATAAATCAAAAATATGCTTACTTTTGCATCCCGTCAGTAAAACTACTGGCATACCGGTTCGGGACGTAGCGCAGCCCGGTAGCGCACTTGCATGGGGTGCAAGGGGTCGCTAGTTCGAATCTAGTCGTCCCGACTGAAATTAGCGTCAAAAGACGTGAAGCCCGCAGATAGCTTATTCTGCGGGCTTTTTTGTTTTTAAGGCCCATCATTTTATATCATTTCATATCATTCCAAATGTGAGTAAATCCTTGAGTCAAAAATCTTCTTAGGTTTGGCTCAAGGATTTCTTTGCAACAGATTGTTTATCAAAACATTACACCATTCATTTTGGGCTGTTTTGATGCTTTTTGACCTGCGAATTGGCGCAGTTGTGAGCTGGCAGTTGTGAGAACGAAATCAAAACGCATTAATCACCTTTAAACTGAATGGAATGAACAGGGTTAATTCATTCGGGGTGGACATTATCTACCGTCTGGACAAGAGAGATAAATTCCAGGTCCATCTTTACGCACGTGTCACAGTCAATGGTAAGCCAGCAGAAATTTCCCTCAAACAAAAAGTTCTTCTGAGTGTATGGGATTCAAGTAAGGAATGTGTCATTGGCAAGGGATATCAGGTCAAAGCCATCAACGATCATGTAGATGATGTAAGGTTCCGGATTACAGAACATTTCCGTGAGCTTGATAAAACAGGGATGATCTTGTCAGGCCTTGATGTCAAGGAAGCTTACCATGGCATTCACCAAAGCCAGAAGGGGCATCACACTTTTTTTGAGCTTTTCAAGCAACATAATGAAAAATGGGATGAAATCCTGGAACCAGGCACGACGAAAAATTACAACGCAACAGAAAAGTATCTAAAGAACTACATGCTGGCAAAATACAAGCGGGAGGATCTGTTTGTGGCGCAACTCGATTATGAGTTTATTTCGGGCCTTGAAACCTACATTTTAAAAAATCCCCTTAAGACACATGATCCCTGTTCTGCAAACGGAGCCGCAAAACATATTGAACGCGTAAAAAAAATAGTGACCTGGGGAGCAGACAAACTCAAATGGTTAAAAGAAGACCCGTTTAAGGGATACTACCCCAACCGTAAAAAATATAAGCGCCCGAGACTTCACCTGTCACATTTCATTACACTGGAGCACCAACCCTTTACTTCTGAAGTATTAGCCTATACAAAAGACCTTTTCCTATTCAGTTGCTATACAGGCATGTCTTATAGCGATATGATGTCTCTGAAGGAAAATGATTTTGATTTCGGGCGCTCAGGAAAAGTATGGTGCCATAAATACCGGGAAAAAACGGACGTGCTTGCATCCATTCCGCTTCTCAAGGAAGCGGTGAACCTGATTAATAAATATAGAATCCATGCCCAGGCAATTGCCCGGGGAGGCATTTTCCCTTATTTGTCAAACCAGGAATATAATAGAAGCTTAAAAATATTAGGCGGCATCTGTGGCATCCCCTTCCCTCTACAGGGACATACAGGTAGGCATTTTTTTGCCAAGGAAGTTGCACTCAAAAATGGTGTTCCGCTGGAGACTGTCCGGATTCTCATGGGCCATACTAAATTAAGCACGACTGAGATCTATGCAGAAGTTGACGAGGAGAAAATAGAAGATGACATGAAACTGCTGCCCGCTAAGTTTGAGAAGCGAAAAAAATTCATAGTGAAGCAATATCATGAAAAATTGAAGCTGGAATATATGCCACTGGCAACAGCAGGGTAATACCCTTATAGGAAAACCGGTGAAGGATTAAAGCTTTCTGAAAGCATATTTGGAATTAAATCCACAGTGTGATGAGAAGTGAGAAGCCGAATGCTGCCGCTGGACGTTTTTCAAGGGAGGATATTCTTACCCGTGGTGACCTGGAAGATTTTAAAATTGAGCTGATTGACATTCTGAGCACCATGATGAAAGAGTTCGTTGGTCAGACGCAAAAAAAGTGGCTCAAATCTTATGAAGTTAGAAAGCTACTTAATATTTCACCAGGAACCTTGCAACATATGCGCCTTTCTGGAACAATTCCATACACAAAAGTTGGCAACATCCTTCTATATGATGCCACTGACATAGATAAATTACTGAATGAAAAAAAGTCAAATTTTAGGAATAACAAAGCCTCCTATAGATAACTTTTTTATCCTTTCAATAGTGCGTCTACAAAAGAATACGCTATCCCTGGCATGAGCGAAATTGAATCATATTTTGAAGTGGGTAATTCGAAGAAAATTTCTCTTAAATGAAAATTCAAAAAACGTTTATCTCTGATATCAGAGGTATTATACTGTCCTCGAAAGAAAACGCTGCTAAAGCGGTGGATTTTCAAAGGGTACTGATGTACTGGCACATAGGCAAACGGATATTTGACGAGGAACAAGCCAGCAAGAACCGGGCAGATTATGGAGCATTCTTGACGAAACATCTGGCAGAAAACCTGCAGCCCGAATTTGGCAGCGGATTCTCGGTACGGCAACTCGAACTATTCAGGCAGTTCTACCGGTCTTTTCCGATTGCGAATACAGTGTATTCGCAATTGTCCTCGATCCAGATCTAATTTTACAAAGAGGAAACGGTAAAAATCACTGGACAATTCGGCGAAAAGTTGTGGATGAAGGCAAAGGGTTGCTTATCAATTGCAGCACCGTCTCTATGTTTACGACCAGGAAACTGATTAACCATTTTCATCATCGTGTGTTGGGAAAATCAGGGAATTAGTCGGTAATTTAAAAGGTTCTGTCGACCTGATTTCGGAATAACCTTCTGATATCCCCTCTTTGTATTAAAAATCGACATGTCAAAGACAAGTATTTCCAGGACAATACCTGTATGGCTAAAAGTGTCCGCTTATTTTTTAACGATTATGATAGCGGCTTATGTTGCTTCTATTGTTCCGGCCTTGGATAGCATATTTTATTACTTTTTGGTTACCTTATTATTGAGTTTTTTAATGCTAAGACAGGAAGGAAAATTGTTGGCAAGCCTCGGTTTTATACCTGTAAGCGCTTTAGATTGGAAACATTTTTTTGCGGGACTGATTAGCGGCATCGTCGCTTTGTCAATGACAGCATTTGTTACCATATGGTTAACCAATGGCAAACTAAAATTGACCGGGCATATTGACCCTGTGTACATTGTAATTCTCCTACTAATTCACCTTTGGTCGGCCTTCGTTCAGGAATTTACTTATCGTGGATACCCCTTTCAAACGTTATTAAAAGCATATGGTCCATGGATTGCACAAGTGTCAGTCACTTTACCCTTTGCAATTATGCATTTAAAGCTGAACATGCCGATTACTCTTAGCCAATTTATGATGACCTGGTTGACGACAGGACTGGGTTCTGTCTTATACGGATTATGCTATATAAAAACAGGGAAACTTTTATTGTCAATAGGTTTGCACATGGGTTGGAATGTTGCGCAGGCGCTTATACCGCGCTCCATGGAAGAACCTAAATCCGTCCTGTTTACGCTAATAAAGCAAGATCACTCATATCATACTTTAAAAGTGCTTTTGCCCTACATATGCATTACTATAGTTATGATCACGATTATTTCGTTAATAAAGTTGAAACCAGCCTTGCATGCACCTGTTAAGTAGGTATTATTATTGTTACGGTAACAATAAAATAATCGTTTCTTTTCAATGATATTCTTCTGAGAAAATACCTTTAAATAAAGAATTATAGAATGGAGGTTTTAATTGTAAAAAATTAAAGGGTGATGAAATTTGCATCAAAGCTATTCAGTATTGGTATTCTTCCCGTTATAGCAAGTGGGTGCAACACTTCCAAACAGGCTATTCCATACGAGCACAGATCTTCCTCGATAAGCTTTAAATTAGTGAACGATACTTTGTTCTGGGAAACTAATAAAAGCATTTACATTGGAAAAAAGTTGACCGTTGGCAAGGGATCAGGAGATAATGGTCGCTATCAAGCTATTACCTTTAAATCACCGACTACTTTTCCCTTACTATTTTTAAGAAATACTGAAATTGAAAATAACCCCGAGTATAAGGTAGATCCCTTAACCCGTGATGACGATAAAGTCAAAAATTACCTGACTCCTGGCCAATCACTGACTGTAACAAAAATCAGTTCGAAGGGAAATGGCAAAGCATGGCATTATTACGAAGTTCTGGTTGTCGACGGAAGAAATAAATTTAAGTGCGATATTGGATATGCCATTGAATTAAAAGAGCTTCTTTTATGCCATGAGAAGGAAAAAAACAATTGATATTACTAGACAATTTGCACAGGTTCTAAAACAACTGATTAGTCTCATCAAAGTTAAGCCGAGGAACCCGTCTGTACAAAAAGGTTCGGAATTTCATCGTAAGAATAATAGTGATTTGCAAAATAGCTATCCTTTATTTTGCATCAATAAGAACGTATGGCTAACTGGTGTTTTAATATTGTTCGCTTTGAAGGTGATGAACAGGCGTTGAAGGATGTGGAAGCGTTTTTCATCTCCATGGCGGCAAAGGAAAAAATGGAGAACCGTGGACAGCTGCCTGCATTTTCCAACAATGTTTCCGGCGGTTATTTTTTTTACACAGATTATAAGGATGGCGTATTGTATTACGAAACAAAATATTGCCCGAACATAGAGGTGCTGCGCGAAGTTGCTGACCATTTCAAAGTGGGTTTTACAAGCGATTATTCAGAAATAGACCTGCAGGTATTTGGCCAGGCCACCTACAAACATGGTCTTCTCAAAGACATTTCCCTGGACCCGGAAGATTTCAATTTATTTGAATATGACCAGATGGAAAACACATGGTTGTTTGAAGGTAATTCATACGTTTATGATGAGGAAATTCTGGAAATTTTGCTTGACAGAAAAAAAGCAGCTTCAGAATTTATTCAACGTAAAAATCAGTGCCGATTTGTTTCCAAAGGAGCAAAGCATAGTAACCGTGCGAGGAGAAAACGCTGATGCCAAGGTCAGTGATAAGCAAATCCTTAAATGTTTAAGCAAATGATTGTTCATGGCGTCATTTTTTCGCCTGTCCGATGATAATGGCAGCCAGTTCTTTTTCCAGGTTATTGCGGTTGGCAAGGCTGTTGGTCAGGATGACAAAACCTGCGTTAAGCTGAGGGAAGCATTCAAGGGAACTGCACGATCCGCCGGTACCACCACTGTGCTCCAATATTTTATACCCTTCCGGTGAGCTGTGAATAAACCGGTTCAGTCCCATGCCCTCTTTTTCAGTGCCGAATGTCAGCTGGTGCGATAGCCATGGCCTCGTTTGTTTCTTTGTTATTAGCAATGATATAGTTAACCATGTCGGAGGAGGACGACCGCAATGCGCCCATAGCCGGCAGCAGGTGTATGTCCCATAAAGGCACTACCTGACGCTGTTCATTATGAGGCCAGGCGACACGGCTGGGCTTTAGTGATTGTATGTCAATCCGTGTATCGTTCATGCTTAACGGGTGTAAGATATTATCAGTCACTAACGTAAAATAGTCCTTTTGATATGCATCTTCCAGGATGGTCCCCAATAAAGCTACCGCCATATTGGAGTAGGAGTAAAACTTTCCCGGCAGCGTGTCCATTGTCATCTTTTGCAATCCTTCGTAGAGAAGTTGCCGGTTATAACCCTGCAGCGGATTGAGCGAGTCATACTCGGGTCGTTCCCACATATTTGGAAAAATGCGCGTAATTCCTGAGGTGTGATTTGACAGGTCACGTATCCTGACAGGCGTCCCCTTAAAATTTAAGTTTGGAAAAGACCCTTTAAGATAGTTGCGAACATCGTCGTCCAGCCTGATCTTTTTGTCAGCCCTTTTTTGTGCCAGCGTCTTCTCATAACAACAGGAAAAGAGTAAAAGCAACGCTACCAGCAATTTAATATGATGCATGTGACGATTCTTTACTGCAAAAAATTGCTAACCAATGAAGTTGGATTCAGTTGTATTACTGTTTTACTGCAACATTGATACCTTTAACATAATAACCTGATAATCAGAAATAATTATTAAACTATATTATACATAAGTGTTCGAAAGCGTACAGTTTTAGTACGGATTTGCTACTAACCTAAATACTTATTGCTTATGGACTGAACTGGCAGGCATGATAGGTTTAGGCAAAGCAGTTAGGCCAAAGCTGACCATTGGGCAAATACCAACTTTCGGTATTTGAATATAAAACCAAAAGCATGGGTGATGGAGGGCTATACATGATCCATGGCAACGATCTGCTGAAAAGGTTCAAGGCGCTTATTGTTATTTCTCGTTTGTTTTAATTTCTTCGTAACTGTCGATGCCGCACTGCAGCCATTTTTTGTACTTAATTTCGTCAGGTAAATAGCCTGTAGGATTTGTAAGCAGTTTTTCTTCAGGGCTTAACAGTACATATAACGGTTGCGATGCTTGAGCGAAATTTACTGTCTCAAATGTTGACCACTTGTCGCCGATAGTAACAATCTCCCGGTCTGCTTTACCTTCCCCGGTTTTGTAGACAAACTGCTCATGCGCCGGTAGTTTTTGCCGGTCATCGACATAAAGGGAAACTAAAATGTATTTCTCTTTGATCAGTGCTCTAATTTCCGGTTTTGTCCAAACCTCTTCCTCCATCTTCCTGCAGTTGACACAGGCCCACCCTGTAAAATCAATTAAAAGCGGCTTACCAGTCTGTTTTGCCATCGCTACCGCTTTTGCATAATCGTTGATAACATCGGGGTTGATATTTTCAGGGGCTACTTTGTTTTCGGGATAGATGCTGTAAGACAGGGGCGGTGCCATGCCGCTGAGCAGCTGAAGGTCCGTGTACTTTGTCCTCATGAGACCCGGGGCCAGGTAGGCCGCAAAAAGTAGCGCCCCTATGCCAAGGGTTAATTGAACCGCGTTGGGACGGCTTTTGGTTTTCCTGTTAAAAATACCCAGCAGGAACAGGCCAAGGGTTAAAGAAATGAGCATCCAGGCAGCAATAAAGATTTCTCTTTTGACGATTCCCCAATGTCCGACCAGGTCTGCGTTAGAAAAAAATTTGAGCGCAAGCGCCAGTTCTACAAACGCCAATGTCTTCTTAACCGTATTTAACCAGCCACCACTTTTGGGCAGGCGTTTCAGCCATTCCGGGAAAATGGCGAACAGCCCGAAGGGTAAAGATAGTGCCAGTCCAAAGCCCGCCAGGGCGGCTGTAAGTTGCCAGGCTCCTTCCCGGCCAGCCATCGAGCCCACAAGCAGGGATCCTAAGATAGGTCCGGTACAGGAAAAAGAGACAACTGCAAGGGTTAGTGCCATAAAAAAGATGCCGGGGAGGTTGGCTGCGCTGCTCCTGCGGTCCATGCGGGAAGCTAAGGTGGAAGGAAGTGATAATTCAAAGAGCCCAAAAAAAGATAAAGCGAATATAACGAACACGGTAAAGAACAAAAGGTTGACCCATACGCTGGTGGCGATGGTGTTGAAAATGGAAGGATTTACATGGCTGAGTAAATGAAAAGGCAGGCTGACGCTTAAGTAAACCAAAAGTATACACAACCCGTATAAGATGCCGTTGCGGATACCCTGTCTTTTATCTTTGGCCCTGCCGGTAAAAAAGCCAACGGTAACAGGCACCATGGGAAAAACGCAAGGTGTCAACAGTGCAAGCAATCCTCCTGCTATTCCTGTCAGAAACAACTCCCCTATCCCTTTCGTGACGGCAGCCGGGGCTGCGCCACAGTCACTCACCGGCCGGCCTGGGCCCAACCCTTTGATGCGCATATTTTGCGAAAGAACCTCTACTGCATCTTCAGAAAGTGTAATAGATGCCATTTGCTCAAAGGGCAAAAATGCGGTTCCGTTGGAACAGAAACCGGTGACGGTGACAGCCAGGTTTGCCGGAGGTTTCCCTTTAAAAGTGACTTCACGGCTAATGGAAAAGTCCCCTTTAAAGACCGCCAGCTGATGGTTTTCAAACACGGGATCTTTGATAATAACCGGTGCCGGTGAGACAGTGATTTTACCCTGGCTTACCTGCTGGTTTTCGAACTGGAACTGCACACCGTCCAAACCGAAATAACTACTACTGTCGGCGTAAACATACCACCTGTTTTCCACTTTGGCGGCGGCAGATAGCATGTACCTGCCCACAGTCACCTGCCGGATTGTTACAGCCCATTTTACCGGCTGTCCTTTTACGTTAAAAACAAGCAGCCCCAATATCCCGGTGATGATTACTCGTCGTAAGACCATTTTGCTATTCCCCTTGTTTGAGTTAATAAATGGATATGTGCTTTAAAGCGATATTCACAAATGCCTGCCGGGAAGTCGACACTCCCTGGCATTTTCATGAGAAAAACCAACTGCATAAAAAATCAAATGGCATACGCGTCAATTGCGCAGGGCAAATGTAACAGGTGGGTTAACAGGTATTGAAGCGCGGGGACATACAGGTGCAACGCGGGGACGAACCCGGTGGAAATGATTACATACGGCAATGCAGGATATGCACCTCCGGGGGCTGCTGCGCTGCTTTAGAGACAAGGAAAAGATGCAGCAGGCCAATGGAAGGGTGATGGATTAATGGCTAATGTGCGCGCCGGAACTTCCCTTACCATTATAAAAGTACCGCTGCTTTACCTTACGGGAAGAGACAATTTCCGCCGGGTGGTCGTAGAACCAATAGTGGCTTACAGACTGGAACAGATTCGTGGTATCGGCCGGCTGCAGTTCGTCGTTGAAAAAGACAAGCTGCTTTTTACCGGCATCCAGGCGGACAAAAAGCCGCTGGTCCATGGTCTGCGGCAAACCGGGGTTAGCGTTCGCTTCCACCTTAAGCACGCCCATGTAATTATAGGCTGTCGCGATGGTGATCCCGGTATTGAGGTCCGGTCTTCCTTCTATATCAAGCAGCAGCCGGCTTCCACCCAACTGGCCCACCAGGATAAGGTCGGCAACAGACTCCGCGCGGTCATGGGTTAACTGCGGCGCCAGTTCCCATAACCTGCGATGCCCTGTGTTTAAATCTTTATAAGATTCGACAATCTTAGCGGTGTGGCCCACTTCAAAGTCCCGGTGCACCTGGTGATGATGACTGACAAGATGGTATTGGTCAATACTTTGCCCAGGTATCAACAGCCTGGTAAGGCTTGCCACCGCTAGTTCACCTGTCGCAAGCTGGACGCAAAGGCTGTCGTAGGTGTGCCTGTACAGCGGTGATACGTGGCATTTTTGTAATATTCCGGGAATGTCTTCTGGTGGATAGGTCACCGGCTCCTGGCCCTGTAATGCCATTTCAATAGTGACCAGCAGGTCAGCGACAGGTTTAAAGTGCCTGATTTCCTGCATCGGGGGCGCACCAGGTTCCGTTAACGACGGCTGGCACCATTTGCTTGCTTCCATTGCCGAATGGAAGCATAACATGTGTTCTTTTGTCAACGGTTGGTCAATGGCGGGATAGCCTACCCAATGTGCACCGGAAGCCCATTTGTGTGAGAGAAATCCCTTTGTGTGTTCAAGTGATTCGAGTTCGAGTTGCATATCTTTTTGCGGGCAAATCTGCCTGTTTAGCGCGGTCGGTTTTCACCGGTTCACATCGGAGGAGTTTACATATGGCAGCGTGATGTCGGTGAATATACATGACTAACAATGCATTCATTGAGGTGGTGATTTTGGCGTAAGGGAACACGCAAACCCCTCGCAAATTTATAAACGGCAAATCCGGATAAATAAAACCTTCTTACTTTTACCACCTTCCATGCGTCCAGATTATTGCCATAAAATCTTTTCAGACGAGCGCGCCAGCTACGCGTTTCTATTAATGTCCCTGGCTATGAATTCCGACAAACTGCTTTTTTAACCGGACGAAATGTAATCGTTTGCACAAACCTTCTCTTAGGTATTCCTGAAACAAAATCCTCTTTGCTGCCGTGAATCAAAATTGTCTTTTTATCAGGGTCGATAAAAAGTATGTCGCCCTGAAATTCAACCAACTGGTATACGCCGCCTCGCAGCGCAATGCCCTTGTCCTCTACTGCAAGGACACCACCATTATCACCAAGATGTGTATCTCCAGCCTGCAGCAACTGCTTCCTGCTGAAAAATTTTGCCGTATCCACCGGAGTTTTATTGTCAACCTGGAAGAAATCTTATGGTTTGACAACCAGCGTGTCGGCACAGCCAAATTTACGCTACCGATTGGCGAAACCTACAAAAATGAACTGATGCGAAAGGTCGTTACGATTGACCGTCATTCATCCGGGCATTAACGCCGCCTGCTGCCTCCTGCCACCCAGCGAATTAATCGTTCATAATAGCCTATCTAGTTCAGTCATACGCCAGCATCAGGGATACTCAAATGGGTTAACACATTAGCAAAAGGAATTTTCACAAAAGCCTGCTGACAAACAGTTGGTATCATATTTTGAAACTGTATAACAACGGTTGATCAACTTGTATGCAATTTTGAAGGATGTACAACCTGGTATCAATACAGAAAAATTCTTCTTCTTAGGACAATGAGTGATTTACTAATATTTATCGGGTTCATTTTCGCCTTTTGGACACAGTTTGAATTGCTGTGAAAGAGATCATTATGCTGTGCCAAATAATTAAGGCGGTTGTTATCATTGAGACCAGGGAATCCTGATGCACTCTAATTGCCGCCGATGTAAGTAAAATAAAAGGAGGCGGGAATGGAAGATGATACGCAGTCAGTAAAACTTATGCAGGCGGGCAATGAAGCAGGGTTTAAAGATTTGTATCAAAAATACGCAAAGAAGCTTTATTATATCGCTTTGGATTACCTGAAAGACAATAATCATGCACAGGATGTCGTCCAGGACACTTTTGCCTGGATATGGGAAAACAGAGAAAAAATACCTGTCCGGCCCTCCATCAAAAATTATCTGTATACTGTTATTCGCCGTGACTGCATAGACTTGCTTCGAAAACAGAAAATGAGGCTAAGGAATAACAAATTATACTTTGAGGATACACCAAAGATGACGGGCATATCATTGATCGAAAACAAGGAACTGTCCGAAGCGCTGGCCGAGGCCATCAATTCACTCCCCCCGGAAAAACAAAAAATATTTTTGTTGTGGTATTCCGGGCGGTACAGGAATAAAAAAATTTCGGAGGCCTTAGGTATTGGGGTCGGCACTATTAAAAATCAGAAGTGCAGGGCCATCATCCAGTTGCAGAAAAAGATGAAAAAGTACCGCAGGTAACCATCCAGGAATTTTCATGGAGCAGCCCCTTGCGCTTCGGTATACCGGCACGGGGCTCTCTTACCCTTAAATTCGTCTAAAGAAGGCAGGCCGGCAGCTTCATTCCTCGAACCGCTTATTTAATCGACCATATAGAATAACCTCCGGCTCATGACAGGATCACCAGTATCTGCCTTATCAGCTCCTGGCATAAGCTATGTTATTTTACTGGCTTGTACATACGCCAGGCAACAAACGCCAGGAAGGTAAAAGCGAGGTTTAAGCCTAAATGCCAGTTCCAATTCATGTTGTCGTATACGCCTCCACAGGAACAAGGTTGCTTATTACCTGGAACAAAAACAATAATGGCGCCTACGTATAGTGAAAAAAGCGTCATAAGTATGGTTGACATCAGCAAGCCAAATCTCCTGGTGCCAGGCATAAACAGCAAGCAGGAAACAACAATTTCCGTGAAGGGGACGAGGATAGCGATGACCCAGGATAAAATACCAGAGATTGTTCTGCCATCGGGCATAAATGCCGAATCAGAAAGTTGAATTCTGAATACTGAAAAATCAAGCAACTTGTTTATCCCTGTGTATAAAAACAGGAAAATAAAAAAGTAAACGATAATTTCAGCCCATACGGCTTTCTTTTTAAAGGCTCCCGAAACTGCATGTAACATAGTTCTACTTATTTTCGGTTTACTTCCACGATGGCTTTAAGCTTTGCAAGTTATCCAGTTGTAGCGGCCGTTTCCATTTGTATTCAACATGAGAGCAGTCAATTTCAGCATATCTACGTTGCAGTATCGTGAAGGTTTTGCACTGTCTCCTAATATAGGGGACAAGCAATTACAGTATTCCTGGTATAAAATTAGATTTGTCCACTGAAATGGGCATGCAGGGAACCGTATAATTCCGGTGGGAGCTTTCAACCAGCT
>JGI24740J21852_10000321_pt1 | contig 20355 bp, 20 predicted proteins | sample KBSCornC6_FD_21852 | JGI IMG/M metagenome (IMG submission 21852) | reverse complement strand
GACCTGCATCGGACCGCCGTCGCCGGTAGCGAGTGCATCAAGACTCGACGGCTCGGCAAGCGGCCCGCTCAGACGCGCGCCAAGCGCTCCGCTGCCCGCGGCGAGCAGCACGCCGTCGTTCGCATCCGGCCACTGGCGCGCGTGGTTGCGCCACGCGTAAATCGCATCTTCGAAATTGCCGACAATGGCAAAGCCGAGCGACGTGAGCCGCGCCGGAATCCAGTCGATCACGAAGAACGCGCGCTGCGCGAAGCTCGAAAACGCGACGGTACGATCGTCCACCGGCCGCGCCCACGTGCGCGACAGATACTCGGCGATCCGATACAGCACAGCGCCGGCCGGCCCAACCGGAATCAGAAACCAGAAGAACACGCCGAAAACATGGCGATGCGACGCGACCACCGCGTGAATCAGCGTATGACGCACGATCTCGCTGACCGGCATGTCGAGCGTGTCGAGGCCGGTCCATTCGTTGAGAATTTCGCGCGCGCGCGGCACGTCGTCGTTATTGAGCGCGAGATGGATGTCGGTAAAGTAATGGCTGAACTGGCGGAAGCCTAGCGTGAAGTACAGCACCGCGACATTCCACAGAAACGCCAGCACGAAGTGAATGTTGTACAGAACGTAGTAGACGAGCGCGACGGCCAGCGTCCACGGCACCACGACGACGAGCCATGCAAGCAGACCATGCTTGGGCTTGCCCGCATCGAATCCGTGCGCCGCCGACTCCGCATGGTATTGAAGCAGCGCGGATACCGGATTGTTCGGCGACAGTGCGCGCACCTGTTCAATGATCAGAGCCAGCAATACGGAAAAAAAAGTCATGCGATGCGCCGTGCTTTTCGAGTTTTACGATTGGTTCATAACGATAGCACAGGGTCGGATGCCACTGAGCGGGACGTTGCCAAACACCCAACGTCCGCACATAAGAACACCCGTCAAGCCGCCAGAAAGCGATAGAAATTGCGCAGCATCGCCGCTGTCGCACCCCAGATGAAGTAGTGACTACCCGTTCCGCCGACACCCTGTTCGGCTGCTTCGAGCGATACGCCGCGCGGGTACGGCATCGCGAAGAAGCGGCGCTCGCCGCCTTCGTAGCGGAAGACGCGTTCTTCGTGATGCGCCGGGTTCATCAGAAATGGGAGCGGCACTTCGAAGACCTCCGCGACCTCGAGCGCGTCCGCTTTCAACGCGAACGGCGGGTGCACGAGGCCAATCACCGGCGTGACGCGAAAACCGGTGCCCGTCAGATAGTCGGGCAACGCGCCGAGCACCTCGACGCGCGAAGGCGCGAGGCCCACTTCCTCTTGCGCTTCACGCAAGGCGGTCGCGGTGGCGTCGGCATCGAAAGGCTCCTGACGTCCGCCCGGAAAGCTGACNTGACCGGCATGGTCGTTGAGATGATCGGCACGCTGCGTCAGCAACACCGTGAGNCCATTCGCGCGGATCACGAGCGGCACCAGCACGGAGGCGACACGCGGGTCGGTGTGAATGTCGCGCCACGGCGCCTCGATAATCGGCTCGGGTGTCCAGGAAAGATGCTGCTTGAAGCGCGTTCGAACGCCGTCGGGCGTAAGACGCTCCGCGGCGACTGGCGGCAAGTGGGCGCCCGTTGCCTCGATGGGCAGGGCTTCAGGTTCAAAGACGGGGCGGATCAACGGATCTCTCGAATGAGCGGATGGACGCGATGCCGCTATTTTGACCTGGCAAACAAAAAAGCACCCGCGAGGGGTGCTTTTTCTTACAGCAGTTACGCTTGCGAAGCAGCGCGGTCTTTCGAGACCAGCTTTTCCTTGATTCGAGCCGACTTGCCCGAACGCTCGCGCAGGTAGTACAGCTTTGCACGACGCACATCGCCACGACGCTTGACGACGATGCTAGCCAGCAGCGGCGAGTACGTCTGGAACGTACGCTCGACGCCTTCGCCCGACGAAATCTTGCGGACGATGAACGACGAATTCAGACCACGGTTACGCTTGGCGATCACGACGCCTTCGTAAGCCTGGACACGCTTACGCGTACCTTCAACCACGTTCACGCTGACAATCACCGTATCGCCGGGAGCGAATTCGGGAATGGTCTTCTCGCCGAGGGCGCGCGCGATTTCTTCCTGCTCGAGTTTTGCAATCAGATTCATCACTGACTCCTAAGTCCATCTTGTCGGCGTTCGTACCTGCCTTGCATCGATATGCGCGGCTACGGCCCCGATAGAGGATGGGTTCACATCAGGCGCCGAACACGCATGTGCGGCGCCGCCTGGTGTCCGCTCGAAAGGCCGGGGCTTTACGCCTTCGGCTCTTCCTTCGCGAGACTTGCAAGCCATGCCTCGTCGGCACGGCTCAACATCTTGTTCTTTCTGGCCTTGACGATCAAATCGGGCCGCTTGTGCCACGTATTGCGCAAAGCTTCCCGCCGACGCCACGCTTCGATCTCCGCATGATGGCCGCCGAGCAGCACATCGGGCACACGCACGCCGTGGTATTCCTCAGGCCGCGTGTAGTGCGGACAATCGAGCAGCACATCGACAAAACTGTCCTGCACCGCCGACTGCGAATCATTGAGCACGCCGGGCAACTGGCGCACGACTGCATCCATCAACGCCATGGCGGGCAACTCGCCGCCCGACAGCACGAAGTCGCCGAGACTGATTTCTTCGTCGACAACCCGGTCGAGCAAACGCTGGTCGATCGCCTCGTAGCGGCCGCACAGCAGAATCAAACCAGGCCGGGCGGCGAACTTCATCACACGTTCGTGATTCAGCGTGGCGCCTTGCGGCGACATCATCACGACACGCGGGGCGCCGATGCCCTGCTCCGCCTGCGCAGCCTTCGCTGCACCGATCGCGTCTTCCAGCGGCTTGGCCAGCATGACCATGCCGGGGCCGCCGCCGTACGGGCGATCGTCGATTGTGCGGTAGTTGTCCGTGGTGAAATCACGCGGATTCCACGTACGCAACCCATAGCGCTGCTGCTTTGCTGCCCGGCTGGTAATGCCCCAGTCGGTCAGCGCGCGAAACATTTCGGGAAAGAGCGTGACGACATCGAACTGCATCGCTCTCTCCGTTGTAGCGAACTCGATTTGCTGAACTATCAATAATCGGCTTCCCAGTCGACGATGATCTGCTTCGCCGCCTGGTCCACCGTTTTGACAAACACGCCGACGAACGGGATCAAGCGCTCTGCCTTGACCGGCTTGCCGGTTTTGTCGGCCGCTGCGTATTCGATGCGCAGCACCGAATGCGCACCGTTGTCGATCATGTCTGCAACCTTGCCCAGGTTGACACCGGCAAGGTTCACCACGTCCAGGCCGAGCAGGTCGACCCAGTAGAATTCGTCGGCTTCAAGCGCCGGAAATTCGCTGCGGCTCACGTAGACGCGCGAGCCGCGCAGCGCCAGCGCCGCGTCGCGGTCAGCGACGCCGCCCAGAAGGGCCACGACACTGTCGCTATGCGTTTTGGCTTGCAGCGACGGCGCCGACTGGCGCTCGCGGCCTTTCATGAGCCACCAGCGCTTAGCGCTCAGCAAAGCGTCGCCGCCATGCCCGGCGTCCGCATGCGCGGCCACCTTGACCCAGCCTTTGAGGCCGTAAGCGTCGACGACTGCACCGACTTCGACCGCGTCGGCCGGCCAACTCTCCGCCGTTTCCGCGCGCATTGCTGCTGCCTCGGAACCGGCGTTTTCAACATTGGCTTTCGCCTTGCCGCCGGCCCGCTCGCCCGACTTGCGGACGAATGCACCGAACGGCGCCTGAGCAGGCGTCTTTGCGCGCGGGCTCGCCTCTTTAGCGGCCTGTGTAGCCGCTTCCGCTGCCTTTACGCGACCTGAACTGCCGGAATCACGCTCAGACATGACGGGACCTCAGATTGAGCCTTGCTGCGAACTTCGACGCCTGTTTCGGCAAAACATTTTGCGCATCGGACTGCTCACGCGGGTCGCGCGAGCCGCCGGCCAAACCGACGACGATACGCATGCGAGCTACCATTAAGCAGCCGGCTGCGCCTTTTGCGCTTCTTTCACGAGACGCTCGACGGTCGGCGACAGTTGTGCGCCAACGCCTTGCCAATACGTCAGGCGATCTTGAGCGATACGCAGCGATTCGCCCTTCGTAGCGACCGGGTTGTAGAAGCCAACGCGCTCGATGAAGCGGCCGTCACGACGGTTACGCGAGTCGGTTGCGACGATGTTGTAGAACGGGCGCTTCTTGGAGCCGCCACGAGCCAAGCGGATGATGACCATACTAGAATCCTTGAAAACCGGGGTTCGGAACGACTGAAACACGCGATTATAGCGGGAAACCGACGCCATAACAAACACTTACCCGGATAAACTGAGCAATCGGGGTGCGCCGCCCCGACAGCGCGGGCGCGCAAGCTGGCGCAAACACATGGAGGACCTGACGGAATGCCTGTGAAATCTCTGCTGCAAACCGCGCTGTTTCGCATCCTTTCCGCCCGCCGGCCTGCATCCGTTTGCCGTCCGCGCGGTTTTCGTGGTTTCCGCGGTTTTGGCAGCGCGGTGGGCGCGTTGCTGGCCGTCGTCGCGTGCAGCGCCCTGGCCGCGCCGCCTGTGGAGCGCATCAAACTGCCGCCGGGCTTTCATATCGAAGTCTTGTCGGACGCAGTACCGAGCGCACGCGCGATGGCTTTGTCGCCAAAGGGCATTCTCTATATAGGCAGCCTCGACGGCCACGTCTATGCGCTCGAACTGCAAGGTGCGCGAGTCGCCGCCCGACATATCGTGGCCACGGGTCTCGATGCCCCGGTCGGCGTCGCCTGGCACGACGGCGCGTTGTACGTTTCGGCGGTGTCGCGAATTTTACGCTTCGATTCGATCGACACGCGCCTGAGCGCGCCGCCGCAGCCGGCGGTCGTTACGGACAAATTGCCCGCCGAGACTCATCACGGGGCGAAATTCATTGCTTTCGGCCCGGACGGCAAGCTTTACGTCCCGCAAGGCGCACCCTGCAACGTCTGCCTGAAAGATCGCGACCGCTACGCGATGATCGGCCGCATGGACCCCGACGGCAGCCATTACGAGGTGGTCGCGCGCGGCATACGCGACTCCGTCGGCTTCGCATGGCATCCGGCGACGCACGAACTCTGGTTCACCGACAACGGCCGCGATCTGCTAGGCGACGACGTACCCGACGACGAACTCAACCGCGCCCCGCGCGCCGGTCTCGATTTCGGCTTTCCGTACTGTCACGCCGACGCGGTAGCCGACCCGCAATTCGGCGCGGGCCATCCGTGCAGCGCATTCACGCCACCGGTCGTCAAATTGGGCGCGCATGTCGCCGCGCTCGGCATGCGCTTTTATAGCGGCTCGATGTTCCCGGCCGACTACCGCCACAACATTTTCATTGCCGAGCACGGTTCCTGGAACCGCAGTAAGAAGTCCGGCTACCGCGTNGTAAGAGTCGTGACGGAGCCGGACGGCAGCCACGTGCGGCAGGAGGTTTTCGCCGAGGGATGGCTTCAGCCGGGAGAAACCGTGTGGGGCCGCCCCGCCGACGTGTTGCCGCTGCCAGACGGGTCGCTGCTGATCAGCGACGACTACGCCGGCGCCATTTACCGCGTCACGTACTCGGTGCCTTGAGCGGCTACCCTGGTGCCGGGCGGCTCGGGGCTTGTGGTCGCGGTCCGGGACGTCACGCGGACGGATGTGCCCGGGGCAAGCTAAGACGTATAGGCCTAGGCGTGCACTGCCGGTGTGAAGCCGGCGATGCCGCAACGGTGGTCGCTGCCGATGTCGACGCCAACGCCAACGCTGAAGCCCTCGGCGATGCGCACCCGCAACCGCCGCCGAAGAACACGGCAACGCCCCCGCCTTGCCAGCCGCCCCGCCGCCTGAGGCTCTACGCCACGTGACCGGTCGCGCGCCGGCGGCGTAGAATGCGCGACGGTTCGCGGCCAACAATACACCGCTCATTTGCACCACAGCTTTCGACCATCAGTCCGCGCTGCCGTCTTTGCCCGTCAGTTCGCGCTGCCCATCACGCTACCCACGCCCACATGTCCACGTCTGCTTCGACCTCGACTTACTTCCGATCCAAAACGATTACCGCCGCGCTGGCGTTTTTCCTGGGCAGCCTCGGCGCGCATCGCTTTTATCTGTGCGGTCCGCGCGACGTCTACGGCTGGGCCCACGTGCTTGGCACCGTAATCGGCATTCCCGGCGCGATGTTGCTGGTAGCGAGCGAACGCTCTTCGATACTCGGCTGGGTGCTCGCATTCCCCGGCGCCGTTTCGCTTCTGGCCGCGTTTCTCGCCGCGATCGTCTACGGTCTGCGTCCGGACGAAAAGTGGGATCGGCAATTCAACGCGCACACACAGCGACAAAGCCGCTCCGGGTGGACGGTGATCTTCGTGGTGATCTTTTCGCTGCTGATCGGCGCGTTTCTGTTGATGACCGGTCTCGCCATTTCCTTCCAGACCTACTTCGAAGGCCAAGTCCAGGCGGCGAAGGCGCTGTCGCAATAGCAGAAGGACCACGCGCACTACACGCACCATCGGCTAAAAAAGATCGAGCTGCGGATTATCGCCACTCGCCGCCTGGCTCCGCGGCACCTCATGACGCTTGAAGTGCGACATATCCAGAATGCCGCGGTCGCGCTGATTCAGCCCTAGACGGCGCACCGCCTTGTGGAATCGCTGCTTGAGCAGATCGGCCCACAAGCCTTCCCCCTTCATTCGGGTGGAGAAAGACGAGTCGTAGTCCTTGCCGCCCCGCATATCGCGCACACGCGCCATGACCCGTTCGGCGCGATCGGGAAAATGCGCGGCGAGCCAGTCTTTGAACAGCGGCGCAACTTCCCACGGCAGGCGCAGCACGATATAGCTCGCGTTGCTGGCGCCGGCTTCCGCACACGCTTCGAGCACGCGCTCCATGTCCGGCTCCGTGACAAACGGAATCACCGGCGCAATGCTCACCCCGACCGGAATGCCCGCTTCGCTCAGCGTGCGGATCGTGCGCAAGCGCCGCGACGGCGTAGCCGCGCGCGGTTCGAGCGTGCGCGCAATGTCGGCGTCGAGCGTCGTGATGGTAATGGCCGCCATGAATTGNCCGCGAGCCGCCATGGGCGCAAGCAGATCCAGGTCNCGCTCGATCAGCGACGATTTCGTAATNGCCGCAAANGGATGATTACGCTCGCTCAGAATCTCGACGACGCGCCGTGTGAGCCGCCACTCGCGTTCTGCAGGCTGCCACGCGTCGGTATTGACGCCAAGCGCAATGGGCTCCGGCTCATAGGACTTTTTCGACAGCTCGCGCTCAAGCAGCTCGGGCGCGTTCACCTTCGCATAAATGCGGCTTTCGAAGTCGAGCCCCGGCGAGAGGCCGAGATAACTATGCGTGGGCCGCGCAAAACAATAAATGCAGCCGTGCTCGCATCCGCGGTAGGGATTCAGCGACACGCTAAACGGAATGTCCGGCGACGCGTTGCGAGTAAGAATGCTTTTCGCCCTTTCCTCGAACACCTGGGTGCGCAGCGCCTTCGGCGCTTCACCTTCTTCCGGCGTGGCCAACCAACCGTCGTCCACCGCTTCCCGCTGGTCGACCTCGTAACGGCCTTGCACGTTCGTGACCGCGCCGCGCCCCTTGCGGGGCACCGGCGGCGCGATTGGAAACTCGGCAGCGGAAGGGAAATCGGGCTCGGTCACGGCTGGCTGGGACAAGTGAACAGGGCAAACAAAACGGCGCAAAACACCTGTATAAATATACAGTGTTTACGCCGTTTGTCGAGCCCCGTGCAACGAGCCTAGCGCGTGGTTTCATCCCCGACCGGAATGGTCAGCGTTTCCTTGATCTCTTCCATCACCACATAGCTTTTCGACTGCACGGCGCCCGGAAGCTGAAGCAGGATGTCGCCCAAAGCTTGCGGTAATCGGCCATCTCGCCGATGCGCGCCTTGATCAGGTAATCGAAGTCTCCCGACACGAGATGGCACTCGAGCACTTCGGGGATCTTCTGCACCTCGCGGCGAAACTGGTCGAACATGTTGCCGCTCTTGTGGTCGAGCGTGATTTCGACGAACACCAGCAGCGCCGCGCCCAGCTCGGCCGGATTCACGCGCGCATAGTAGCCGGTGATCACGCCGTCGCGCTCCATGCGCTTCACACGCTCGATGCACGGCGTGACCGACAGTCCGACCTGCTCCGCGAGGTCTTTCATGGCCATCCGGCCGTCCTGCTGCAGCAGCCGAAGAATCTTGTGATCGAGCTTATCGAGGGTTCGAACGGGCTGACGTTGGGTGCGCATAGTGTTTATTCTGAAAATCGCAGAAATACAATAACAAAACCTGCAAGCTCGCCAATAGTATAGCGCTTAACACTGGGCGAACCGCGTTTCACGTCGTTAATCGAACGATTGAAGCGAACTGAACAACACAACGCCCGCAAATCTTGCGAATCATCTGGAGCAGCTATGCGAATCGTCGTTTTGGGCAGTGGCGTCGTCGGCGTAACGAGCGCGTATTACCTCGCACGCGCGGGTCATGAAGTGACCGTGATCGATCGTGAGCCGGGCCCGGCGCTCGAAACCAGTTTCGCCAACGCCGGCCAGATCTCGCCGGGCTATGCGTCGCCGTGGGCCGCGCCCGGCGTGCCGCTGAAAGCCGTCAAGTGGATGTTCCAGAAACACGCGCCGCTCGCCATTCGCCTCGACGGCACGCAGTTCCAGTTGCAATGGATGTGGCAGATGCTGCAGAACTGCACGGCGTCGCGCTATGCGGTCAACAAGGGACGCATGGTCCGCCTCGCCGAATACAGCCGCGATTGTCTGCAAGCGCTGCGCGCCGAAACCGGCATCCACTACGAAGGCCGCACCGGCGGCACGCTGCAGGTATTCCGCACGCAGCAGCAATTCGACGGCGCGGCGAAAGACATCGCCGTGCTGCGCGAGGCCAACGTGCCGTTCGAACTGCTGTCGGCGGCGGAACTGGCTCAGGCCGAACCGGCGCTCGCCGCGGTCTCGCACAAGCTGACGGGCGGTCTGCGCCTGCCGGGCGACGAAACCGGCGACTGCCAGATGTTCACCACGCGCCTCGCCGCGCTGGCCGAGCAGATGGGCGTCAAATTCCGCTACAACACGCCGATCGACGCGCTCGCCATGGCCGGCGACCGCATCGCCGGCGTGCAGTGCGGCCAGGAATTGGTACGCGCCGATTCGTTCGTCGTCGCACTCGGTTCTTACTCGACGAAATTTCTGTCCGGCCTCGTGAAGATTCCGGTCTATCCGCTGAAGGGTTACTCGATCACGGCGCCCATCGTCAACGAAGCCGCCGCGCCGGTTTCCACGGTGCTCGACGAAACCTACAAGATCGCGATTACGCGCTTCGACAACCGGATTCGCGTCGGCGGGATGGCTGAAATCGTCGGCTTCGACAAGTCGTTGCGCCAGGCGCGCCGCGAAACGCTCGAGCTGTGCGTGAACGACCTGTTCCCGGGCGGCGGCGACACGTCGAAGGCCAGCTTCTGGACCGGCCTGCGGCCCATGACGCCGGACGGCACGCCGATCGTCGGCCGCACCCCCGTGCCGAACCTGTTCCTCAACACGGGGCACGGCACGCTCGGCTGGACAATGTCGTGCGGTTCGGGCCAGTTGCTCGCCGATGTGATGTCCGGCAAGCAGCCGGCGATCAAGGCAGACGACCTGTCGGTGCATCGCTATTTCGGCGAGAGCGGCGCTGCACATCGTCCGGCTTATGCCTGAAGCTTCTAGCGCCGGGCGTGGTCATGCTCGGCGCGTTTCCAGCCGGCTGTAACAGCGCAAGCCGGCTCGCCAAGAGACAAACGGCGCCTTGCGAACTGACCGCAAAAATTGGATCAATGTCCAATTGCCTGCGCTTCAGTTAACGCTGCAAGGCGCCGTTTTCGTTTACTCAGCAAGACCTCAGACTTCGCGCCGCATCAAAACTGATCCGCGGACAACGCCAGCACGCCCTCGCCGCCCTTCGCACTGACAATCGACGCCTCCAGCGCGGTCGCGAGCGGCAACACATGCTCCGCGTAGAATTGCGCCGTCGCGATCTTCGCGCCGTAAAACTGCGGGTCTTCGTCGCGCTTCTGAGCGGCCGCGAGCAGCGCACGCGCCATTTGCCAGCCGCCCAGCACAATGCCCGCGAGCTTCAGATACGGCACGCTGCCGGCAAACACGGCATTCGGATCGCCCTTCGTGTTCGCGACGACGAAATCGACCACCGCGCCCAACGAGCGCTGCCCCTCGGCAAGATGCTTTTCCATCGATCGGAACGCCTGACCTTGTTGCGCGCCAAGCAATCCGACCGTTTCGGCAACGCTGGCAAGCAGCGACCTCGCGACTTTGCCGCCGTCACGCACCGTCTTGCGGCCGATCAGATCGTTCGCCTGAATCGCGGTCGTGCCTTCGTAGATCGGCAGAATGCGAGCGTCGCGGTAATACTGCGCGGCGGCGCCCGTCTCTTCGATGAAACCCATGCCGCCGTGCACCTGCACGCCAAGGCTGGTTACGTCGATCGACAACTCCGTGCTCCAGCCCTTCACGATCGGTACGAGAAACTCGTAAATCGCCTGATGTTCGGCGCGCTTGGCTTCGTCCGGATGGCGATGCGCAATGTCGCAATGCCCGGCCGCGACATAAGCCAGCGCGCGCGACGCCTCGGTGAGGGCGCGCATCGTCGAAAGCATGCGGCGCACGTCGGGATGCTCGATGATCGCCACCGGCTGTTTCGCGGAGCCGTCGACGGGACGGCTTTGCACGCGCTCCTTCGCATAGGCCGCCGCCTTCTGATACGCGCGATCCGATACGCCGACGCCTTGCATGCCCACGGCGAACCGCGCCGCGTTCATCATGATGAACATGTACTCGAGGCCGCGATTTTCCTCGCCGATCAGATGCCCGATCGCGCCGCCGTGGTCGCCGAATTGCAGCACCGCCGTCGGGCTCGCCTTGATGCCGAGCTTGTGCTCGATCGACACGCAATGCACGTCGTTGCGCTCGCCGAGCGAACCGTCCTCGTTGATCAAAAACTTCGGCACGATGAAGAGCGAGATGCCCTTCACGCCTTCGGGCGCATTCGGCGTGCGCGCGAGCACGAGATGCGCGATGTTCTCCGCCATGTCGTGCTCGCCCCACGTGATGAAAATCTTCGTGCCGAACAGCTTGAACGAGCCATCGCCTTGCGGCTCGGCGCGCGTGCGCACGAGCGCGAGATCCGAGCCGGCCTGCGGCTCAGTGAGGTTCATTGTGCCGGTCCATTCGCCTGAAATGAGCTTCGGCACATAGGTCTGTTTTTGCGCGTCGGTGCCGGCGGTCAGCAGCGCCTCGATCGCGCCGTCGGTCAGCAACGGGCACAGCGCGAACGACAGATTCGATGCGTTCAACATCTCAACGCAAGGTGTGGCGATGAGTTTCGGCAGGCCTTGGCCTTCATACTCCACAGGATGCTGCACGCCTTGCCAGCCGCCCTCGGCAAACTGACGGAACGCTTCCTTGAAGCCGGGCGTCGCCGTCACGACGCCGTCTTTCCAACTGCTCGGATTGCGATCTCCTTCGACGTTCAGCGGAGCCAGCACCTCGCCGCACAGTTTCGCCGACTCTTCCAGCACGGCCTGAGCGGTGTCGAGGTTCGCGTCCTCGAAGCCCGGCAGCGTCGCGATCTGTTCGAGATCCGCCAGTTCCTTCATCACGAACAGCATGTCCTTGATGGGCGCCGTATAGCTCATTTTCTGTTCTCCTCCTGCCTGATGGAAAAAGGGCGCGGGACTTGTTCGGTCCAGCGCCCTTCTTGTGTCGCCAATGCGTTGCGAAACGCCGTTAAACGGCTTTGCAGATGGCTTTATATGGCGCTAACACGCTCAGCCGAGTTCGCTCACGAGTTCCGGCACAAGCGTGAACAGATCGCCGACGAGACCGTAATCGGCGACGCTGAAAATCGGCGCTTCCGGGTCTTTGTTGATCGCGACGATCACTTTGCTGTCCTTCATGCCGGCCAGATGCTGGATCGCGCCGGAAATGCCGACGGCCACATACAGTTGCGGCGCGACGATCTTGCCGGTCTGCCCGACCTGATAGTCGTTCGGCACGAAGCCGGCGTCGACCGCCGCGCGCGATGCGCCCAGCGCCGCGTTCAGCTTGTCGGCGAGCGGCTCGAGCACCTTCGTGTAGTTCTCGCCGTTGCCGAGACCGCGGCCACCTGAAACGATGATCTTCGCCGACGTCAGTTCCGGACGGTCGAGCTTCGTCACTTCGCGGCTCACGAACTGCGAGATGCCCGCGTCTGCCGCCGCTTCGATTTTTTCCACCGATGCGTTGCCGCCTTCAGCCGCCACTGCGTCGAAGCCGGTGGTGCGGACCGTGATGACCTTGATCGGATCGGCCGATTGCACCGTCGCAATTGCATTGCCCGCGTAAATCGGACGCTCGAAAGTGTCAGCGGAATCGACCGCCGTGATGTCGCTGATCTGCGCGACGTCGAGCTTGGCGGCGATACGCGGCGCGATGTTCTTGCCGTAAGCGGTAGCCGGCGCGAGGATATGCGAGTAGTCCTTCGCGATGTTCAGCACCGTCGCCTCGACGTTTTCCGCGAGTCCTTCGGCGAGTTGCGGCGCGTCGGCCAGCAGCACTTTCGAAACGCCCGCGATCTTCGCGGCTGCGTCCGCTGCGGCCTGCGCGTTNTGGCCTGCTACCAGTACGTGAATGTCACCNCCGATCTTTTGCGCGGCTGCAATGGTGTGCAGCGTCGCGGCCTTGATCGATGCGTTGTCGTGTTCTGCNATTACAAGATTCGTCATTTGCCCTGTCTCCCGCGTTCCTTAAAGCACCTTGGCTTCGGTCTTCAGCTTCTCGACCAGCGTCTTCACGTCCGGCACCTTCACGCCGGCGGAGCGCTTCGGCGGCTCGACGACCTTCAGCGTCTTCAGACGCGGCGTGACATCGACGCCGAGGTCTTCGGGCTTGACGACTTCCAGCGGCTTTTTCTTCGCCTTCATGATGTTCGGCAGCGTCACGTAGCGCGGCTCGTTCAGGCGCAGATCGGTCGTGATGACAGCGGGCAATGTGAGCGACAGCGTTTCCGCGCCGCCATCCACTTCGCGCGACACGGTCGCCTTGCCGTCAGCGACGACAACCTTCGACGCAAACGTCGCCTGCGGCAAACCAGCCAGCGCGGCGAGCATCTGGCCGGTCTGGTTGGAGTCATCGTCGATAGCCTGCTTGCCGAGAATCACCAGTTGCGGCTGTTCCTTGTCGACGAGCGCCTTCAGCAGCTTCGCGACCGCCAGCGGCTGCAATTCTTCGTTCGACTCGATCAGGATCGCGCGATCCGCGCCGATGGCGAGCGCCGTGCGCAGCGTTTCCTGCGATTGCGTCGCGCCCGCCGACACGGCGATCACCTCGGTCGCCACGCCCGCTTCGCGCAGACGCACCGCTTCTTCAACCGCGATTTCGTCGAACGGATTCATCGACATCTTCACGTTCGCGATGTCGACGCCCGTGCCGTCCGACTTGACCCGGACCTTCACGTTGTAGTCGACCACTCTCTTGACTGGCACCAGGATTTTCATGCACACGCTCCAAAGTTACGAATACGTCAACCCAACGAACATTATAACGACTGCCCTCGTGGCAGCTTTGTCGCGGGCGCTCTAGCAGGAGGATATCGCTCCCCAGCGGCGTGACGGCAATATCGAACGGTCGTTCTATTTTAATCGCGAAAAAACCCGGGTGACAACCCCGGGTTCCGATTTACGACTCTAATTTTCATATCGCCGGCTGCTCACGCGGTATCTGACGGCTTCAGATCACCAGGCCGTGACCACCGAACCGCCGAATTTGCTGTCGACAAACTGCTTCACTTCCGGCGAATGGTAAGCGGCCACGAGCTTGGCGACCCACGGCTTGTTCTTGTCGGCCTCGCGGATCGCGATGACGTTCACGTACGGACCCTTCGGGTCTTCGATCGCGATCGCATCCTGCTTCGGCTTGAGGCCGGCTTCCATCGCGAAGTTGGTGTTGATCGCAGCGGCGTCCACGTCGTTGAGCGAGCGCGGAATCTGCGCAGCGTCCAGTTCGACAATCTTCAGCTTCTTCGGATTTTCGACGATGTCGAGCGGCGTCGCCTTCAGGCCCGCTTCGGCACGCAGCTTCAGCAGCCCCTGCTTTTGCAGCAGCAGCAAGGCGCGGCCGCCGTTGGTCGGATCGTTCGGCACCGCGATCTTCGCGCCTTGCGGCAGTTCGGCCAGCGACTTCACCTTCTTCGAGTAGATGCCCATCGGGTACGTGACCGTATCGGCGACGCGAATCAGCTTGTAGCCGCGGTCCTTGACCTGCGCCTGCAAGTACGGGTCGTGCTGATAGCTGTTGGCGTCCAGATCGCCGCCCGCGAGCGCCGCGTTCGGCTGCACGTAATCGGAGAACTCGACGACCTTGATGTTCAGACCGTTCTTTGCCGCGACGCTCTTCACGACTTCCATGATCTGCGCGTGCGGACCGCCGGTCACGCCGACCTTGATGGTGTCTTCAGCGTGGGCCGCATTCGCGGCGAACAGCGACGCGGCACCGAATGCCGCGACCAGCTTGAGTATGAAACGACGTTGCATGATGGACCTTTTGATTTATTTATGGCTCAGACGACGCACGAGCCAATCCCCGAACGACTGCACCAACTGCACGAACACGATAAGAATCACGACGACTGTCAACATGACTTCCGGCAGAAAACGCTGATACCCGTAGCGAATGCCGAGGTCGCCAAGACCGCCGCCGCCGATCGCACCGGCCATCGCCGAATAGCCGACCAGCGAGACGAACGTGATGGTCAAGCCGGCCACGACGCCCGGCAGCGATTCCGGCAACAGCACCTTGAAGACGATCTGGCTGGTGGTCGCGCCCATCGCCTGAGCGGCTTCGATCAGCCCGCGATCGACTTCGCGCAGCGCCGTTTCGACGAGACGCGCGATGAACGGCGCCGCGGCAATCGTCAGCGGCACCACGGCCGCGGCCGTGCCGATCGACGATCCGACCACGAGGCGCGTGAACGGAATCACCGCCACGAGCAGGATGATGAACGGCGTCGAGCGCACCGCATTCACGACCATGCCGACGACGCGATTCACCGCGACGTTCTGCAACACGCCCTGACGGTCGGTCAGATACAGCAGCACGCCGAGCGGCAAGCCCACCAACGCGCCGACCAGTCCGGAAATGCCCACCATCACGAGCGTTTCCCAGAACGACTGGACGAACATATCGAACATTTCACTCAACATACGAGAGCTCCTCCACCACCACACCCTGTTCGCGCAGATACGCGAGCGCCTGCGCCACCTTCGCCGGTTCGCCGCCCGCGAGCACCGCGAGCGAGCCGAACGCCTGCCCCTGAATCTCGTCGATCTGGCCGTGCAGGATGTTGAAGTCGAGTTCGTAGCGGCGAATCGTCTCCGAGAGAATCGGCTGATCGACGCCCGAACCCGTGAACGCGAGGCGCAGCAANTGNCCNCTGCCCGTCTTCAGACGTTCGGCGACGCGNGCCTTCATNGCGGGCGGCAGTTCCTGCGCGATCACGTCGCCGATCAGCGCGCGCGTGACTTCGTGATGCGGCTGNAGAAACACGTCGATCACCTTGCCCTGTTCGACGACNCGGCCCGCGTCGAGCACGGCGACGCGATCGCACACCTGCTTGATCACATCCATCTGATGCGTGATCAGCACGACNGTCAGGTTCAGTTCGCGGTTGATGCGCTTGAGCAGATCGAGAATCGAGCGNGTGGTTTCGGGATCGAGCGCGGACGTCGCTTCGTCGGAAAGCAGCACCTTCGGCTTGCTTGCCAACGCGCGCGCGATGCCGACGCGCTGCTTCTGCCCGCCGCTGATCTGCGCCGGGTAGCGGTCCTTCTGCGCGGACAGGCCCACGAGTTCCAGCAGCGGCAACACGTTCGCCTCGATCTCGTCGCGCTTCATGCCGGCAAGCTCGAGCGGCAACGCGACGTTCTCGAACACCGTGCGCGACGACAGCAAATTGAAGTGCTGGAAGATCATGCCGATCTCGCGGCGCGCTTCGCGCAATTGCGCGGCGGGCAGCGTGGTCAGATCGCGGCCGTCGACGACGATGTTGCCTTCGGTCGGACGCGTCAGCAGGTTGATCGTGCGGACCAGCGTGCTCTTGCCCGCGCCGCTGCGGCCGATGATGCCGAACACCTCGCCCGCCGGAATCGACAGATTGACGTTGTGCAGCGCCTCGACCCAGCCCCGGGGCCCCGCGAACCGCTGAGAGATATTGCGTATTTCGATCATGGAAAAACGAAACGGCGGGTTTGCCGACGAGCGTCGTGCGCTCCCCGGCCAAGCGGCCGCCGTTACTTTTATTGGGAATTTGAGCCCGCGATTCTACCGCGCCCGGGGCATTCCCTTTAATAATCAATTACGATCTTTTCATAACTGTTAGATATTAGAGGACGGACCCGCCGCCCATTTCCGCTGACGCCAGAGGCGACGGTCTATGATCGCGCGAACCCCAATTCACGGACGCGCGCCATGGAGACCTCGCAACAGCCNTTCGCCACTCACGNTGAAACCGGCGCAGACAGCGCGGAGCCGGTGCGCTCGACCGCCNCCACGNCGGATGGCCTCGAACTGCCGCTNTACCGTTGGCCAACCCGCNAAGCGCCGCGCGCGAGCATTGCGCTGATTCACGGACTCGCCGAGCATGCGNGCCGCTATTCGGCGCTGGCCGCNCGGCTCAATGCAGCCGGGATCGAACTGCTGGCGATCGANTTGCGCGGTCACGGCCGCGCGCCGGGCAAGCGCGCCTATGTCGAACGATTCGACGATTACCTGCTGGATGCGCAGGCGTTGCTCGACGCCGCGGCGCGCACTGTGCGGACCGAGACGCCGCTGTTCCTGATGGGCCATAGCATGGGCGGCGCTATCGCCGCGCTCTACGCAATCGAGCGCGCCAGCGCCGCCTCGCAAGCAACAGGCAGCCGCGCCAATCTGAGCGGTCTGATCCTGTCGAGCCCCGCGCTCGCGCCTGGCCGCGACGTGCCGGGCTGGATGCTCGCGCTGAGTCAGGTTATCAGCCGCGTCTGGCCAGGCTTTCCGGCGATGAAAATCGACGCCGCGCTGCTGTCTCGGGTGCAATCCGTCGTGGACGCCAATCGCAGCGACCCGCTCGTGCATCATGCGGCGATTCCGGCGCGCACCGGCGCGGAGTTGCTGCTCGCGATGGCGCGGATCGAACGCGGACGCGCGGGACTGCGTCTGCCGCTTCTCGTCTATCACGGCACCGCCGATAAACTCACGGAGCCCGAAGGCAGCCGCGCGTTCGGCGAGCACGCCGGCTCGCCGGACAAGACGCTCCGGCTATACGAAGCGGGCTATCACGAGACGATGAACGATCTCGACCGCGATCGCGTGATCGGCGAACTGATCGAGTGGGTTCTTCAGCGCGCGCAGCGGGCGCATTANGGCTNAGGACTTAGCGCTTCCAGTCAGGCGGGCGTTTGTCGATGAACGCCTGCANGCCCTCGAGCGCGGAGTCGTCCATCATGTTGCAGGCCATCGTCTGGCCCGCGAGTTGATACGCGGCCTCGATGCCCATTTCCAGTTGCCGGTAGAAGAGACCCTTGCCGGCGCTGACCGCCTCGACCGGTTTCGCGCAGATGCTGGTGGCAAGCCGCGCCACTTCCGCGTCGAGCGAGTCCAGCGGCACGACGCGATTGACGAGGCCCTGCTGCTTCGCCTCGGCGGCGTCGATGAAATCGCCGGTCAACAGCATTTCGAGCGCCGCCTTGCGCGACAGATTGCGCGACAGCGGCACCGACGGCGTCGCGCAAAAGAGCCCGAGATTCACGCCCGACACAGCGAAACGCGCGGTATCGGAAGCCACGGCGAGATCGCACATCGCGACGAGCTGGCAGCCCGCCGCCGTCGCGATGCCATGCACTCGCGCGATCACCGGCTGCGGCAAGCGCTGGATCGTCATCATGAGTTTCGTGCAGCGGGCGAACAGCGCCTGGTAATACGCGAGCGACGGCGCCGCGCGCATTTCCTTCAGATCATGTCCCGCGCAGAACGCGCGCCCCGCGCCGGCGATCACGACCACGCGCGCCTCCGATCGCGCGACTTCGTTCAGCGCGTCCTGCAACGCGTCGAGCATGCCTTCGGAGAGCGCGTTGAAAGCGTCGGGCCGGTTCATCGTCAGACGCACGACGCCGGGTACGCCGTACGCGCCGGTTTCCGTCTCCACTAGCGAAGCGCTGCGTGCATCCTCGTTCATGGCTTGCTCTTCCTCAGATTTCGGCCAGCGCGCGCACGTGGGCAACCACGCTGCGCCCGAGCGCGGACAGGTTGTAGCCGCCTTCGAGACAACTCACGATCCGNCCGNTCGCATAGCGTTTCGCGACGTCGCGCATCTGCTCGGTAATCCACACGTAGTCGTCTTCGACGAGGCCCATGTTGCCGAGGTCGTCTTCGCGATGCGCGTCGAAGCCCGCGGAAATGAACAGCATCTCCGGCTTGAAGTCGTTCAGACGCGGCAGCCACAGCATGTCCACCGCCTCGCGCACGGCCATGCCTTTCGAGCGCGCGGGCATCGGCACGTTGCACATGTTGGGCGCCTGATTGTCGGCGCCCGTGAACGGATAGAACGGATGCTGGAAGATGCTGCACATCAGCACGCGCGGGTCGCCCGAAAACGCCGCTTCGGTGCCGTTGCCGTGATGCACGTCGAAGTCGATGATCGCAACGCGCTGCAAGCCGTGCACCTCGAGCGCATGACGCGCGGCGATGGCGACGTTGTTGAAGAAGCAGAAGCCCATTGCACGCGCCGGCTCGGCGTGATGGCCGGGCGGGCGCACGCTGCAAAAAGCGTTGTCGAAGCGGCCTTCGATGACCGCGTCGGTAGCGGCCACCGCCGCGCCGGCTGCGCGTAACGCCGCCTGCAAGGTGTGCGGATTCATCGACGTGTCGGGGTCGATCTCGGCGCGGCCCTCGGCAGGCGAACAGCTACGGATGTAGTCGGGTTCATCGACGTGTCGGGGTCGATCTCGGCGCGGCCCTCGGCAGGCGAACAGCTACGGATGTAGTCGATGTGCGCCTGCGTATGCACGCGCAGCAGCGCCGCTTCGTCGGCGAGCGGCGGCGATTCGCGTTCGATCAACGCGTCGATGCGGCTCGCGATCAATTGATCTTCGATGGCCTGCAGCCGTGCGGGGCATTCGGGATGCCATTGCCCCATATCGTGCAGCAGACAGTCGGCGTGGGAATAGAAACCTGTTGCCATGATTCTTTTCTGCGGCGCAGCGCTGGCAGCGTGCGCGGCGTGTCTCCGTCCAGGGGCGCGCGCCCACGGCGCGCCAACATTCATGAAGTTACCACACGACGCAGCGATGACGCGTCGTTCCGCATCACGCCGCTGTGACGTGTCCGGCACAGTTTCGCAAGAGGCCTCGGGTATACTGCCCGTTCCGTTTTCCTCCCGTCTTTGTCCTTTCGCTCTGCGCCCCCAGCTCACTATGACCGTCAAGCTTGCTCTGTCTGCACGAAACCGGCTCAGCATCCGAACCATCGCCGCCGCACTCTCCACCGCATCGTGCATGTTCATGGCAACCACTCCGGCTCTCGCGCAGAGCACCGGCAAAAAACCGCCCGTACTTGTCGCTCAGGCGCAGCCGCAAACCGCCGTTCCGCAAGGGCAAACGTTTGAGGAAGAAATTATTCCGCAGCGTTACGCGAACAACGCGAATGTCGATGCGTTCATCAACGACATGGCGGCGCGCTACGATTTCGACGAAGCGGCGCTGCATTCGCTGTTCGCCGGCGTCAGCTATTCGGCGACCGCGGTGAAGCTGGTCACGCCGTCGCCGTCAGCCGCGGTGAAAAACTGGCGCGTGTACCAGTCGCGCTTTCTCGATCAGATCCGCATCAATGCCGGCATCCGTTTCTGGCGCGCGAATCGGGCCACGCTGCAGCGCGCGTATGAAGAGTTCGGCGTGCCGCCGGAAGTGATCGTCGGCATTCTCGGCGTGGAGACGATTTACGGGCGTTTCATGGGCAACTTCCGCGTGCTCGACGCATTGACCACGCTCAGTTTCGATTACCCGAACACGTCGAATCGCGCGGACCGCCAGGCGACCTTCCGCAAGAATCTCGAAGACTACCTGGTGTGGACGCGCGATTCGCAGATCGATCCGAGCACGGTGCTCGGCTCGTACACCGGCGCGATCGGCATTCCGCAATTTCTGCCGAGCAGCATCGTGCAGTATGCGGTCAGCTACGATGGCCACAAGGACATCGACCTGCGCACGAGCCAGGCGGATGCAATCGGCAGCGTCGCCAACTATCTGCGCAAGAACGGCTGGGAGAACGGCCGGCCGGTCGTGTG
>JGI24740J21852_10000320_pt1 | contig 20427 bp, 18 predicted proteins | sample KBSCornC6_FD_21852 | JGI IMG/M metagenome (IMG submission 21852) | reverse complement strand
GGGTTTTATCGCCTGGCGGTCGTTGGGGAATAGTTCAATGGTAGAACGACGGACTCTGACTCCGTTAATCTTGGTTCGAGTCCAGGTTCCCCAGCCAATTTTTTATCAATCTCGTGAATTATTGATTTGCCAGTCCTCTCAGAGGTTGATTGTGCATCAAAGGTGCGCCTGATGCCTGTGACAAGGATGACTTCCTGCCCTAAACATTAGGGTTAGCGGTCATATCAAACCACGATGGAAAGCGAGTAGCCGAGCTAGCCGGTCGTTGCTTGATACACGATCTGCTAATGGCCCATTTGCTCGGTGGCCCAGCGTCAATCACGTGCGACGGGGAGGGTTTCATCCGAAAAGTGCTTGGCAATGTCGCGCTTGATCTCCAGGCTGAGGTTGAAGCAGCCGGCACCCCGATAGCGACGCCCTTTGCTTATTCTATGAAGACATTGCAGAACTTCACGGCAAACATCGCGCCCTCGCTTGGTGGCGGTACAAGACGCGATCTGAGCTAAACGCCCGAAGAGCCTGAAGCCCCGATGGTGGCTGTTGGGCGGATTATTTACTCGACTCGCGCGAATTTGAGGGCATACTGTCCACCAGCGCTCAGGCAGAGGTGGACGCGATGGACGAGGATCTTCCATATATCGAACAGGAATGGAAAAGCGCCCTGGCCGTTGTCGCTGTGGTGCTTACCTGCATAATCCTGATTGTTGCAGTGTTTTGGCTCTGATCTCCAAATGCCCAATTTGCCAAATTGCTGCGAGCGGATTGCAACTTTCGGTAATTTATATAGTTGCCGTAGCAATCTTTACGATTAATTATCGTACGCGTGGTGAAAATTACTTCGAAAGAAGCGCAGCTTCGTACATAGCTTTGACCGTTCGTACGATGTGATCCTCGGTAAATCCAGCAAGCACTCGCTCACGCGCCCTGCGACCGGCAGAGCGAATCTGCTCCCTGTCGTTGAATAATGTACGAATAAGTTCGGCGAGACGTTCTACATCTCCTACAGGAACTAACCAGCCCTCTCGCCCATTGCGAACGAAATCGCGGCATCCGGGAACATCGGTCACTAAAAGGCACCGTCCACAAGCGGCCGCCTCGAGGATGGTTCGCGGTAGGCCCTCGCCGCCGCGCGAAGGCAGACAAGCGACGTGGTGCATTTTCCAGACCTGCCTCACATCTTTTATGGGACCATTCCACTCTATGCCGTCGCGGCGCGACCATTCCTTCAAAGTTTCCATCGAGATTGCCCGCGGGTTGGAGGGGTCAGGCGCGCCATAAAGCGAAAGGCGAACGTCGCAACCGCTGGCTCGCACCAATTCCACGGCCTTTACTAAGGTGTCTGCGCCTTTAGACCATAGCATGCGGCTAACCATGGCAATACGCAAATCGGAACTTTGCGGTAGTGGGGATGGCACAAAATACTCGGGATCAACGCCCGCGCCGCCAAGTATAGTGACATTGGAGGCGGTTGGTTGCAGACCATAATCGAGTGGGTCAGTGACATTCTCGAAAACGAAATGTGTCTGCGAATTGGTTATGACCTTGCTAATGAAAAAGCGAAGTATGTGGGCAGGCACCCTTGTTAATGCACTTTTGTCCGCTGACAAGAAGCCACCGCCGGTGACAGCCAGAAAACGTGGGCGCACCCCGGCAAGAGTGGCGGCCAAAGCGCCAAGTAGGATTGAGCGCAAGGCTATACAGTGAACGAGATCTATTTTCTCGCTTCTTAGTATCGTTGCTAGTCGCAGCACTGCAAATAGGAAGGCCAATGGATTCAAGCTCCGCCTTTCCACGTTAAGGGCGATCAACCGCCCTCCGGCCTTCTCAATGATGCCACGGTGGTCATGCTCTCGGGTGATCACGATGGGGCGGAGCCCGGCATCCTGTGCGGCTCGCAACAGAGGCAAGAAATGTGAAGCGAAAAACCAGTCCTCGGATACGATGAAGGCTATTTGGCCTCGAGATGCAGTTGCGTCAGTTGGCACAATCCTAGGTCTCTTTGTTAGGCTCGTCAGAATAGCCGATTGCTCCACATTTGCGTATCGGCCCGACAGTCATCCAACGAAGATCGGATTAGTGAAATTTGCCGCTCTACGCGCTTTGCAGCGCAATTTCCTGCAAATAAAGGCCATACGCGCTCTTACCAAGTTCCTTACCCAAATGAATGAGCTGCTCCGCGTCGATGAATTTCATGTTGAAAGCTACCTCTTCAGGGCATGAAATCTTGAACCCTTGGCGACGCTCCAGCGTGCGCACGAACTCTGCCGCTTCGAGTAAGGAGTCGGGTGTGCCGGTATCGAGCCAAGCAAAGCCTCTTCCCATACATTCAACGTTGAGAGTGCCTTCCTCGAGATAGGTGCGGTTCAGATCGGTGATCTCCAACTCGCCTCGCGGGGAGGGGCGAAGTTTCTTGGCCAATTCGGATGCGCGGCCATCGTAAAAATAGAGCCCCGTGACGGCCCAGCTTGACAAAGGCTTAACGGGTTTTTCCTCGATAGAGGTCGCGCGTCCATCGCGGTCGAAGCTAACGACCCCGTATCGCTGCGGATCCTTTACATGGTATGCAAAAACGCTGGCACCCTGGCCATGCCCCACGGCCTTCTTTAATAGATCCGGAAGACCGTGACCATAAAATAGGTTGTCGCCGAGTATTAGGGCCGACGGTTCGCCTCCTACGAATTCTTCACCGATTATGTAGGCTTGGGCCAACCCATCGGGACGAGGTTGCTCTGCATACGAAAACGATACGCCCCACTTTTCTCCGCTCCCAAGCAAGGTCCGAAAACGTGGCAGATCGTGCGGGGTTGATATGATGAGAATATCGCGTATCCCTGCAAGCATAAGGGTAGACAAGGGATAGTAGATCATCGGCTTGTCATAAACCGGAAGAAGTTGCTTCGATGCAGCCATGGTCATCGGATGTAAGCGTGTTCCGCTGCCGCCCGCAAGGATAATACCCTTCATTTGCTTCCTCCATGTTGCATCAATGCAGCCTCTCGCCAGCCTATCTCAATGTAAATAAACTGGCCGCTAAATCCACTTGGTTCGCTTGTCTTGCGATACCGGCCTATTAGCGTTAAAACGGCGCGTTGAAAAGAGCAGGAGAGTATGTGAATGTTATCAGTTCGGCCGCTTGAGATTCAAGAAGTCCTTGAGATCACGCCGAAAAAAATAGGAGATGACCGCGGGTTTTTCTCGGAGACGTTCAACCGGGCGCGTATGAAAGATCACGGGATCACCATCGATTGGATGCAGGATAATCATTCCTATTCTGCAGAACCATTCACTTTACGAGGCCTGCATTATCAAGAACCGCCGTTTGCTCAGGACAAGCTGGTTCGGGTTTTACGGGGTCGCGTGCTTGATGTGGCGGTGGATATCCGGAGAGGCTCTGCCTCATTTGGGAAATGGGTGGCGCTTGAGCTGTCCGCAGAGGCCTTTAACCAAATTTTAGTTCCGATTGGCTTTGCGCACGGGTTTTTGACCCTAGAGCCGCACACAGAGGTGCTCTACAAGGTCTCGGCCCCCTATTCTGCTGCGCATGACCGGTCAATTCGGTTCGACGATCCGGTCTTCAATATCCAATGGCCGCTGAATGGCAGTTCCCCTTGTCTTTCGCCAAAAGATGCTGCAGCTCCTGCCTTTAAAGATATTGTATCCCCCTTCTCTATCTGAGGTCCGCTCATGAAAATCCTCGTCACCGGTGGTGCCGGTTTCATCGGATCGGCTGTTTGCCGCCATCTAATCGGCACTACCGATATTTCCGTCATCAATGTCGACAAGCTTACCTATGCAGCGACGCTTAATTCCGTCGACGCGATAAAGGACTCTCCGCACTATCGTTTCGTTCAAGCGGATATATGTGATCGATCGACGATACTTGAGTTGCTGAAAGCCGAGCAGGTGGACGCTGTTATGCACCTGGCGGCCGAGAGCCATGTCGACCGGTCGATCGATGGCCCGGGAGATTTCATTCGGACAAACATTCTAGGCACCTATGAACTGCTGGAAGCCGTTCGAGCCTATTGGAGCAGCATGTCCTTGGAGCGGCGGGATTCGTTCCGTTTCCATCACATATCCACGGACGAGGTTTACGGCCATTTGCCGCTCGAGGGCGGATTGTTCACGGAAGAGACCCCCTATTCCCCAAGTTCGCCTTACTCGGCTTCAAAAGCGTCTTCCGATCATTTGGTGATGGCATGGCACCATACCTATGGCATTCCGGTCGTGCTATCAAATTGCTCGAACAATTACGGGCCGTTCCATTTCCCGGAAAAGCTCATTCCGCTCACAATATTGAACGGACTCGAAGGCAAGCGTCTGCCTGTCTACGGGAAGGGAGAAAATGTTCGGGATTGGCTATACGTCGAGGATCACGCGAGAGCCTTGCACCTCGTTCTAACGAAAGGTGAGCCTGGACGCAGCTATAATATTGGGGGCCGCAACGAGCGGTCCAATCTCGCTGTCGTTGAAGCAATCTGCGATTTGCTCGATCGGCTATCGCCGCTTGCTGGTGTGGCATCGCGCCGCTCTTTGATCGAGTTCGTACCGGATCGCCCAGGCCACGACCTCCGGTATGCAATCGATGCGACACGTATCGAGTCGGAGCTTGGCTGGAGAGCAGACGAGGTTTTTGAAACGGGCCTAGAAAAGACCGTCTTGTGGTTTCTTCAGAACGAGGCCTGGTGGCGGCCTCTGCGGGAGAAGCGCTATGCGGGCCAACGCCTCGGGCAGGCGCCAACGGAGACACCCGGCGCATGAGGCTTCTAGTCACCGGCCGCGAAGGTCAGGTTGCCCAGTCGATGCTGGCTCTTTCTTCTTCGGGGGCAGAGGTTATCGCTATTGGTCGCCCTGAGCTCGATATTAGGGATATCGGCACAATTGAAAGTGCCATTTCGACTTACCGACCTGATGTCATCGTAAACGCTGCGGCTTACACCGCTGTGGACAAAGCAGAGTCGGATGCCGAGGCTGCCTTCGCCGTAAATGCCTCTGGAGCTGGTAACGTCGCCTGGACAGCCGGACGCGCCGGGTTGCCGGTCATCCAAATCTCGACCGACTATGTCTTTGATGGCCTTTCCGCATCTCCCTATCCCGAAGATGCTCAAACCGGACCGCAATCCGTCTACGGCCATTCTAAGTTAGCTGGCGAGAAAGAAGTGGAGGCAGCAAATCCATCACACGTAATCTTGCGTACAGCGTGGGTATACAGCGCCTACGGCAATAATTTCCTGAAGACGATGCTGAGACTCGCGGATGGGCGCTCCGAACTGAGGATTGTTGCGGACCAACTCGGGACTCCAACATATGCACCGGATATTGCCGCAGGCATTTTCTTGGTGGCTCACCGGATTTGCGACGGCCGCGATTCCGCAAATTGCTTCGGCACTTTTCATATGGTCGCTGCCGGTGAGACGAGTTGGGCAGGCTTTGCCCGAGAAATTTTTGCCCAATCTGCCCTTGTCGGCGGCGCGAGCGCGGATGTGATCGACATAACAACTGCGGATTATCCCACGCCGGCTAGGCGTCCAGCCAATTCGCGTCTGCAGACGACGCGGTTCAAAGATAGATTCGGTTATGAACTCCCCGCTTGGCAGGATGGCGTTCGCCGCTGCATCCGTGAAATCCACCAGGCGAAATAAAAACAATGCCGGCGAATACGCGGATCGATTTTCTGGTTTTCGTGCATGTCCACTACCAGGATATCTGGGAAGAGATGGCGCTGGAACTGAGTGAGAAAATTGACCGTCCATTTGGGCTTGTCCTGACACGTCCTCCCAATCTCAGTCGGCTGACACTGCCAGACACGCCCTTTCTTAGGTTTTCAAAGGAGATAGAAGTCGAAAATCGCGGAAGGGACGTTCTACCATTCCTGAAGGCTTTGCGTTCTGAACTTCCGGCCGTCGATATCTGCCTGAAGATTCATGCGAAGCGATCGCCGCATCGGACTGATGGTGTGGGTTGGCGAGCATACATGTGCGACTCCCTCCTTTCCTCGGATAGCAATGGCTTGATTGCCTATCGACTTCTAAACCGCGAAAAGCGCATTGGCCTCCTAGCGCCCGAGGGGCATCTTCTATCGCTTGAAGGGCGACTTGCGCTGAATAGGCGACCGATGAGCAAGATGATGAAGGCACTCTGTGGCGAGGAACTGCCGTTCGATCTCGAGCAGCGACGCTTCGCCGCGGGGTCCATGTTCTGGTTTCGCCGATCGGCCTTAGTGGCGTTGAGTAATGAGCAGGTAGATCGGCTTTTCCCAAGAGAGCACGGTCAACTTGACGGAACTGCCGCGCATGCCATCGAGCGTTTGTTCGCGCTCCTCGTAGAGCGGGAAGGCTTCGTTGCCGCAGGCATGGAGGCTGCGCAGCCTGTCTTGGCTCGGCTTGAAGGATCGAAAGATCTGCCCCACAGCTCGCTTGTGTCCATCATCGAAACGAGTGCCATATCCTCAGCCAATCCTTTCATCTTGCCAATACCAGGTTTTTGGCGCCGGCAGCGCGCTTTATTTCTTCTGGCACATCTCTCCTACGTCTATCTTCCGCGCCCCGTGACGCGTGTGCTTCGAGCAATTTTGAGACGCGTTCGTGCTTAAGAGGAAATTATCGTGCCATCGCACAACCTTAAGACCTCGGGGTTTTGGCTTGCAAATGAGGAACCGGTTAAATATAGCTGCCCCGCCGCTAGCGAGTGATGAGTTCCTCCAGAAGATCGTGCGCGATATCGTGCGGCCCAATAGAATTGGCCCGGAGGCTCTTTATGCCGACAGTATTTAGCAATGCTTGGAAGGAGCGCGTCCTGATCCGTCGGTTGGTCAACCGCGAGATCCAAGCGCGTTATCGTGGCTCGGCCTTGGGGATTGTATGGGCTGCGCTTTTGCCGCTTGCCACGATATCTATTTACACATTCGTCTTCGGAACGATTTTCCGCGCCCGCTGGTCGGTACCCGAGCACGCCGTGGCAAATTCCTCATCCGAATACAGTTTCGGTATCATGCTGTTTGTAGGTTTCATCATCTTTGGAATATTTTCAGAACCCATAAATAGGGCGCCTGGTCTGATGCTGGAGAATCCAAGCTACATCAAGAAAGTTGTGTTTCCGCTCGACGTGTTGGCGTGGGTTTCGGTGCTGGCCTCCCTGGTCAGCGCAGGCATTGCATTCGCTGTGTTCCTGGTGATTTTCACAGTGATGTATGGTTTGCCTTCGATCATGATCCTCCTGCTCCCCTTTATCATCTTGCCCATCGTATTCATTGCACTGGGGTTCACTTACATTCTCAGCTCGCTCGGCGTTTACATTCGCGATATTCGGCAATTCATACCGCTCCTGACAACCATGATGATGTTCTTGTCACCGGTCCTGTATCCAATAGAAAACGTTCCAGAACGATTTAGGCAGCTCATTCTTATAAATCCGCTGACGATCGGCATCACCCAGGCACGTGACGCAATTTTCTGGGGGAAGCTACCGAACATCCTTGAGTGGAGCGCATACTTGTTGGTCAGCGTCGCGATTCTCGTTGCTGGGCATGCTTGGTTCAGCCGGACCAAGAAAGGGTTTGCTGATGTCCTCTGAGGTGGTGATTGATGCTAAGGGGCTAGGCAAGGCCTATCTCATCTATTCGAAACCCCAGGATCGCTTGAAACAAATGTTTCTGCGGGGCTACCGTACGCTCTACCGCGAGTACTGGGCATTCCAAAACGTGGACTTCCAGGTCAGACGCGGGGAGACGGTTGGCATAATAGGTCGCAATGGATCCGGTAAGTCGACGCTTCTGCAGGTGATTGCTGGAACTCTGCAACCAAGTAGTGGAACTATCTCGGTTACCGGCCGAATCGCGCCACTGCTCGAACTTGGTGCGGGGTTCAATCCTGAGTTTACTGGGCGCGAGAACGTCGTGCTCGCCGCCTCAGTAATGGGGCTCAGTACGCAACAGATTGATGAGCGTTTCGACTCTATCCTCGAATTCGCGGGTATTGATGAATTCATTGATCAACCGGTCAAATCTTACTCTAGCGGTATGTACGCCCGGCTTGCGTTCGCCGTTGCGGCGCATGTCGATGCCGATATTTTGATAGTCGATGAAATTCTTGCCGTCGGCGATGCGGCTTTCGTTCAGAGATGCATGCGCTGGATTCGCAAGTTTAAGGAGACAGGTACGATTCTCTTCGTCTCTCACGACAGTGCGGCGGTCAATGCTCTGTGCGACCGAGTTATCTGGATGGATAAGGGCGAATTGAGAGCTGAGGGGCCGCCGCAGGACATCGGATTTCTATATCAAGCGGCCCTCTATGAGGAAGTTGATAGTGAAGGCTTCACTATTGCGCGGCGCCAAGCCCATACTAAGCGAGCGCCCGTCAAAGATCTACGACACGATGCGATAAAGCACTCGGATAAGCGAAATTTGCTGGAAGTGTTCGAGTTTGACAGCAACGCCGATTCCTTCGGTGTCGGTGGCGCACGTATCACCGATACTCACTTTGTGATGGCGGATGGCAGTGACATTCCGGTCGTCGAGGGCGGCGAAATGCTGACCCTCTGCATTTCCGGCATTACTGCAAGACACTTGAGTTCGCCAATCGTTGGGTTTTTGGTGCGTGACCGCACTGGCCAGACTTTGTTCGGTGACAATACTTATTTGACCTACCAGCATGCCGCAATCAACATGGATGGAGGAAGTAAGTTTGAAGCACGGTTCACCTTCCAGATGCCTTATCTGCCGGTTGGCGACTATTCGATAGCGGTGGCAGTCGCCGAAGGCACTCAACAGGACCACGTCCAGCATCACTGGATTGACGATGCATTGATCTTTCAATGCAGCGGCAGCCATGTCACGCAAGGCTTGATCGGCATTCCCATGAGTAACATCACACTTTTGATCACTCCCGAATAAATCTCGCCAGTAGCGAGGTTTATTTGACGGATAGCGCCCTTTTGAATCGGCAATCGTTGGCTAAGAAAATATTGAATGCTTTGGTAAAGGGCTGCCGAGTTCTTTTCCACGAAACTGAGGTCTCTGCGATGGCGATAACGAATAGACAAGGAAGTAGGCATTGCTGAAACACTTTCTAGGTCGCCTTTTTGGCTCGAAAAAAACGAGCAGGCCGCGCTCCGCGTCTGATCGGATACGTGTTGTTGTGGAGTTGGCGTCGTTCGATAAGGGGGGATTGGAAAAAGTTGTTCTCGATCAAGCCTTGTCGTTCAACTCGGCGCAATTCGAAGTTGTCATTGTCACGCCTGGCGCACTCGGCCATCTGGCCGCTCGAGCGCGCGAAGCTAATCTGCGTGTCGAGCAACTTCCCCAAAAAAGAACTAATGCGGCCTACCGTGAATTACTGCGTAATATTCATCCCGACGTCTCGATAAGTCATTTTTCCGATCTGGGATATCCTTTATTCGCCGAGTTGGGGATTCCAAATGTCACCTTCATTCACAATGTTTATGCCTTCATGCCGAACAATGTTCGAGCGACTTTCAAACATAACGATAGGTTCGTCACGCGGTATATTTCAGTCTCCAACAAGGCCTCAATTTTCGCTGAAAAGAACCTTGGGGTTTCGGCTGATAAGGTGATCACCATTCCAAACGGGCTGATCATAGCCGAGCATGAGCGGCGTCTCCTCGAGCCGCCGAAATTAACCCGTGCTGAACTCGGCATTCGTGATACCGATTATGTTTTCCTCAACCCTGCATCTTACAACCTTCATAAGGGGCACTACCTGATGGCGAACGCCTTGATGCGGATTTTGAAGGAGCGGGACGATATCAAGATCCTATGTATTGGGAACACGATTTATCCGCCACATGTAGCCGAGCTTACCGATTATATTGTGCGGAATGGGTTGAAGGATCACATGTTGATGCCCGGTTACTATCCCGCAGTTCAGGATCCAATGCGGCTTGCTGACGCCTGTTTGTTGCCGTCCTTTATTGAGGGATGGAGCATAGCGATGAACGAAGCAATGTTCTACGCTAAGCCGATGATCCTAACTGATATAGGGGGGGCAGCCGAGGTGATCGAAAACAATGATATCGGTATCCTGCTGTCGACTGAGTATCCCGATTTCCGTGAATTGAATTCGAAATATCTCGATGAGCTTGCCTATTCACCCCGTAGCTACAGGCTCGAAGAGCCACTTGCGGAGGCGATGAAACAGTTTGCCGACCACCGCGAGAAATGGTTCCAGGCGGGTCAGCTTGGACGCAGAAAACTCCTTGATCGTTATGATTTTACCAATACGGTGCGTCAATACGAAGAGCAGCTCTTAGAAGTTGTGTCCAGCGCTGACAAGACTCGCGGCTGACGGGACTAGGCGTATGATTAGAAACCTCTACCGGTCTCTCCGCTATCGCTACTGGGCAGCGATCAAATTTTGGCTAGCGAACCATCTGTTCATGAACTGGATGCCTTACCGCATCCGCCACTGGTTCTTCCGCCGCTTTTGCGGCATGCGGCTTGGGCATGATTCGAGCATTTGTTCCGGCTGTTTCATTACCGGCTATAACATACACATTGGCAACAATACAGTTGTAAATCGCTTCACATATTTGGATGGTAGGGTGCCGCTTTATATCGGCAATAATGTCAATATTTCCCATTATACTCTAATTCAGACATTGACGCACGATCCCCAGAATCCCGACTTTGTCTGCTTGGAAAAGCCGGTTAGAATTGGCGATCACGCATGGCTAGGTGCCAGAGTGATCATATGCCCCGGTGTTTCCATTGGAGAGGGTGCAGTTGTGGCTGCCGGTGCTGTTGTGACGCGAGATGTGGATGCGTACACAATCGTTGGCGGAAATCCTGCGCGCTTCATCAAAAACAGAACACGCGATTTGCGCTATCGTAGTCGTTATTTTCCCCTTTTTGACACCGATATCCAGTAACCATGACATCAATCTCCGTTCTCATTCCGCTTTATAATCACGCACGCTATATTGGCAGCGCAATCAAAAGCGTGCTTTCGCAAACTTCTCCGGCTGACGAGATCGTCGTTATCGACGATGGCTCTCAAGACGACGGACTGGCGGTTGCAGAAAGTATGCTTGCCGGCATCGAACATGCCCGTATTTTTCGCCAACCCAATCAAGGTGCACACGAAACCATCAATCGGTTGGTTCGTACAAGTCGTGCCGATTACCTCGCGATCCTCAATTCCGACGATTGCTTTTTGCCCGAAAAGCTAGCGCGTTGTCGTGAAATAATCGCTGCAAGGAACGATATAGACCTGATCTGCGGCCGCGCGGTCATCATGGACCAGGACAGCAAGCTCGTGAAAAGCGGCGAGACTGTTGACTGGCTCGCTCGTTCTGCCGCGTTCCTCACGGAAAGCGGCCTACCGCACCTCTCGCTAATGAATGAGAATTTCGTTACGACGACGTCAAACATGGTGTTTTCACGAGCGCTATGGGAGCGCGTCGGCGGCTTTCAGAACTTACGCTATTGCCATGATTTGGATTTTCTCATGTCGGCCTTTGTTCACGGGCACGTCGAGCTGGACGACGATTTCGATCACATTCGTTACCGTGTCCATCCGACGAATACCATCAAAGAAAAGCTGGAGTTGGTACGTTTGGAGATCGCCAGCGTCATTGCTGCTTCCCTATCAGAGGCTGGCTTAAAAATTCTTGAGGGCCGCCTCGACGCTCCAGCGATAGAGTTCTTCTATCGAGTTATCGATAACAAGGCGATGCCGAAGCTAATAATCTTGCTCATGACCATCTATGCGCAGATGCGCAACAGGCCTGCATTTTATGATTACCTTGCCGACCCGGACCGAGCGGCTAGCTTGAGGAAGGCGCTAGCATGAGTAGTGCGAGTAACACGCGTGTGGCTCTAACTTTTCCCAAGCCGAAATCAAGTCTTCGCTTTACGGGTGAGCGTTATGTGTCGGACATCAACGGTCCAATTCAACATGAGCATCATCATCGCTATCTGTTCGCGGCGAAGTACTGTGCCGGAAAGGACGTGCTTGATATCGCCTGTGGCGAAGGCTACGGAAGCGCCCTCATCGCTCAAATTGCGAACAGTGTCGTGGGTGCGGATATTGATGCTGACGCTGTCGCATTTGCTCAATCCTCGTATGGCAATGAAAAGTTGCGTTATATTCACTCTGACGCAACTGCAATCAAACTTCCCGATGCGTCGCTGGATGTGGTGATCAGTTTCGAAACGATCGAACATTTCTATAACCACGAAGCGTTTATGCTCGAGGTTCGGCGCGTACTCAGACCCGACGGTCTTCTGATCATTTCATCACCTAATCGTACGATATATACGGATAAGGATGAGCATCATAACGAATTTCATGTCAAAGAGATGGACAGGGAGGAGTTTCGCGACCTTCTCTCGGCTCATTATCAACATGTGGAATTGCTGGAGCAAAAGGCCTTCGCAGGCTCAGTGCTGTTGCGCGAAACTGGATCCGATCGCAGCTTCGAAAGCTATGAGACCAGTGATAATCAGCACTATGATCATACCAAAGGTTTACGCTCGGTCTATTATTTCGTCGCGCTTGCATCGAGCGCTGAGCTTCCGGTTGTTTGTGACAGCCTATTGGTCAATCACTCCTTTGTTCTCGATCTTTATGGCGAACTAGAGAGCGCGCATAAGGCATACACTACGGCTAACGAACATTCCATCGCGTTATCCCGAGCCGTCGACGAACATGTCATTGCGCTGGCCCACGCCGCTGACGAACACGCCGTTGCACTAGCTAACGAAATTGGCGTTCGCGACAAAGAGATAGCACGGTTGAAACAAATGGAAGCCTCCCGAGCCTTCGAGCTAAGGCAAATCAAGGCGTCCGCTGCGTTTAAAATCGGCTCGAGTTTCGTGAGAATCGCCACGGCTGTGCCGGGTATTCGACGTTTCCGCCGTGTCGGGATTGCCGCCTACTGGCTCCTATCTTTCCAACTTCCTCAGAAGCTGAGAGAACGTCGAGAGCGCAGGCTAATCAGCGAATCCGGGTATTTTGATGATCAATGGTATCTGTCGACCTATCCGGATGTCAGCAACGGTGATCTGGATGCGCTGACGCACTTTTTGCGCAGCGGTGCGAGGGAGGGACGAGATCCTGGACCTCGCTTTTCGACCGCCGTCTATCGAGCTAACCATCCAGCTCTGCAAATTGACCAAAACGCGCTTCTGCATGCGATCCAGAGCGGCCAAGTGAAATCCGGCAGGCCAGTGTCGCAAACCCAGGCTCTTTTGGCCGATCCATTGCGGCTAGATGCTATACGAGTCGAGCCAGTAGCCAATCCAAAAGTACTTTTGGTGATTGATGCGAGAACCGGCGCCGCTTATCTTGCCGCCCAGCTCTCTGCTCTTTCGAAAGACAGGGCGCTAAGTTTCTGCGAGGTTGTCATTTTGGTCGAGGAAGGAGACCGTGCCGCAGTAACCGGCGTCGAACGCCACGTGTGTCGCGGGTCAATTGTGGAAGCGCTGAATAATCTCGTGCGCTCGAGCTCGGCCGATGTCGTTATTTATAATCCTGCCTTCGCAATTATGACACCCGGCTCCGTTGCAAGTTTGGCCGAAACAATTCTTGCTAAGACTCACGTAGCGATCGTCGGTCCGAAGCTTGTGGACTTGGAAAGTTGCGAGGTAATTTCTGCCGGAATGAATTTCGTCGATGGTTCTTTGCAAGCTTGTGGGGCCGGCGCCGACGTCGAGGATTATAGCTACAGCTCTCTCGCGGACGTCGACTATGTTCCATCCTGCACGCTAGCAGTAAATAGGACCGCGTTCCTCGATGTCGGCGGGCTGACCGAAACGACAAGTGGGCTTGAAACTGCAGTCGGCGATTTGACAAATCGATTGAAACAGAACGGTTGGCAAATCAAATGCCAGCGTCAAGCGGTTGCTGTCGTTGATCTTGCAACGTGTCCGTTGCCGGAGATTCATAGCGATATGACTATCAAGGCACCAGATGGGAGTTCGCCAAAGCCAAAGATCCTGTTTATCGATGCTTTTACACCGACGCCGGATCAGGATTCCGGCTCGAACGACATCGTTAATTTTATGAGGATTTTCATCAGCTTCGGTTACGAAGTGACCTTCATGCCGGCACTGTCGTTGGCTTCGGCTGGCCGATATACCGACGAGCTCCGCGCAGAAGGTGTTATTTGCGTATCAAATCCTGTCTTCGTCATAGCAGAGAGATACCTCCAGGAGCATGCCGCAGACTTCGACGTTATCTTTGCCTATCGTGGTCCGATTGCCGCGCGTTTCGTTGATCTCATTCGCCGGGTTGCGCCAAACACCAAATTTGTCTTCGACACCGTCGACCTGCATTTTCTAAGGGAAGAACGACAAGCAGAAATCGAAAAGTCTGATCAAAAGCTTGTCGAGGCGCAAAGAACCAAGCAGATCGAGATCGGCGTCATGCGCAAAGCGGACCGTACGATCGTACTCAGCAAAGTGGAGCAGGAGATCGCAACCCGTCTCGTTCCAAATGCTGCGGTCTCCCTAATTCCGATTGTTCGCGAAGTGCCAGGCCGCCTCGCGCCAAGAGAGGAGCGATCAAGCGTACTTTTCATCGGCGGGTTCGCGCATTTTCCGAATGTTGATGCCATCATTTGGTTCGTATCAAATGTCTGGCCGATTGTTCGTTATCGCCTTCCTCATGCTCGACTTAAAATCGTGGGAAGTCAGGTCACCCCTGACATTGCTGCGCTTGAAAACGCTGAAGCAGGTGTCGAAGTTTTGGGCTTCGTCGAGAATGTTGAGCCGCTCATGGCGTCTTCACTGATGTCTGTCGCGCCGCTGCGCTATGGAGCGGGGGTAAAAGGCAAGGTTGTCTCAAGCCTTTGCTATGGACTTCCTTGCGTGGCGACCTCTATAGCGGTTGAGGGGATGGGCATTGGCGAGCACGATGGAGTCATCGTTGCGGACGACCCCGAGCGCATGGCGGACGGCATAGTTGCGCTGCATCAGCAGGCCGACCTCTGGAGGGCAGTTTCCGATGGCGGTGTTTCGTTTGCACATGCAAACTTCTCTGTCACGCGCGTCACGGAACAGCTCAAAGAATTGTTGATCGATATGAAGCTACCGCTTCCCGCCAATGGCTGATGGGCTCCCGTTAGATTATTGGAGTGCCCCCATTTCGCCGGACAGGTCTGCTATTGAGACAATGCTTTGATCCGCCGCACGACCTAGAGCAGAACTTGTGATCGATGAATCGATTGTGAGGTGACGGGGCGAGCCGAAACTGATTCAACATCCACGGCGAAGAGGTGGATGATGGCACGAGCACTGAGCGATGATCTTCGAATACGCGTATTGAAAGCGTCTGCGGCAGGCCGCGACCCGGTTCGGGGTTGGGATTTCGACGGCAATCCGCTGGATCGCGAGAGCGAAAGACGGCGAGCCTACCTCCCGGCCGCAAGGTTGGAGACGGCCGTCGGCGCTGGATGCACACGAGGCGTTCGTTGTCGAGCTGATCGAAGAGCGCAAGGACGTCACGCTCGACGAAATGGTCGAGCGTCTGTCTGTTGAGCGGCAGGTGAGGATCAGCCGGAGTGCACTGGGTGCCTGGCCGCGAGGCTGCGGATGGACCTTTAAAGAAAGTCCGCACATGCACTGGAGCAAGACCGGCCGGATGTCCTGAAGCGGCGACGGGCCTGGTTTGATAGCCAGCTCGATCTCGATCCAGAGTGAGCGTCCGGTGAGCTGTTTTTGCTGATCGGGCAAATCAGGCGATGTTCTAGCATTAGAACCAGCATTAGTGCTGACATTAATACCAGAACAAAGAGGTTTGATGGCTCGCATAGAGATCATGTCCGGTACCGAGCGCAGACGGCGTTGGTCGGACGAGGCGAAGCTGAGGATACTTGCGGAAGCTGATGAGCCCGGTGCTCGCATTGGCGATGTGGCGCGCCGGCACGACATTCATCCGGGCCAGATCTGCTTGTGGCGGCAATCATTCAGCTATGTCGATCGGCCAACGGAGACTGCCCACGCTGAACAGCGTGAGCAGTTTTCCTAAAATCTAACAGTGATTTTACATGCAAAGCGGGCTTTTCGACCAGCCACCAAGAGAGATAGGCAGTGGGCACAACTAAAATCGTCGCCAGGATCGCATTCGTCAAACCGCTTTGCCCTGGCCACCAGACCAATTGCTGCAGCGGCCACGCGTAGATGTATACGCCGAACGATATGTCTCCGAACTTGTCGATGTTTATATGGCGAACGCGATAGACGAGATAGAAGATGATATAGGCAAGACACACCGAGTGTACGGCTATCCTATATGGTCCAGTCAAAAAGAGAAGCTGAACAAAGAAGGCCGCGATCACAATGGGCCACGACAAGGGGATGATATCCCTATTCACCCAGGCGAAGCACCCAACGGCGAAAAATGCCATCGGGTTGTGGTATCTGTTTTCCCCTGCGAATAGATACGATACGTCACTGCCGAACAGGACAAAATAAAGGAGCCCAATCAGCGTAATAGTCGCCGCAAGTCGATTTCGCCAAATCCCGAGTAGGCCCAACGTGAGGACAAGACCATAACTTCGCATCTCGATAGGCAACGTCCACATGGAGCCGTTGGTGCTACCGGGAAAAGGATTGCTGAGAAAGTTGTACGGGAGATTGACATGCCAACTCCAAAGGAGGGCATTTTTCAGGTAGTTAAATGGTTGGGTAGCAAAATATTGTGCAGGGCCAACGCTGGAACCTAGAGGGCCGACGATCAAAATCGCCACAATGCAATATACTACTATTGCGGGATAAATCCTGACAGAACGGGATAAAACGTACTGTGTCGCGCTGCGGCTTGCGAACGAGGCAGTGACAAGAAAACCGCTGATAGCAAAAAAGCCGCCGACAGCTACATCTCCGAGCCATGGATAAGGGACAATCAGCTTCGAGATCGGATCATATCCGTTTCCAGATATGTGATACGAATGACCGAACAACACCATCAACGCAAACAATATTCGCACCAGGGTGAAATTATTATCTCTCCGCCCGTCGAAATCCCCTAGATATCGTATCGTCATGGTAAGCGAGGCTTTCTTTTGTGACCTCCTCGCCTTGAACGTCAAAGACTCGAGCTTGTCTAGTATTTTTCGTCGCATACGCAATTGTGCTCGTGAAAATAGCGTGCGCAGACTGACGTGCTCCCGTTAAATTGGGCCATTCAGACTCGGGATTTTCTACTATAGTCCCTGTTGGGAAGGAAGAGGTGAAGTGCTCCGCGATGTTCGGCCAGAGGGCGCGGCCCAACATCGTGGAGCACTTCAATGCACCGGAAAACTCTAGCCAATCTGGTCCAGTTTGATGGCTCCAGGTCACTACAGGTGCTCATTCAATTGCATTTCCGACCATGCTATGGCAAATGCTCCTCATCTGGCTTTAATCGGGAAGGATCGATTGTTGAGATGCAACAAAGCGGTTTGGAAAACTTTGTAGAAGCACTAACGGCAAGCCGTCACTTCGATATGGACTACTACGCCCGATCAACAAATATGTCCTTCGTATCCCGACGCGATGCAGTGCTGCACTACATTTTATCTGGTGAGGTCGCAAGGCCGTCCAGAACTTTTGATCCAACCTTTTATAGGTCAGCAAATTTGGATTTGGTGGGCCTAGACTCCCCATTGCTCATGCACTTCATCCACCACGGAGAAATTGAAGGACGCGCAGGATCTTTCGATTTGGATGAAATGCAGCTAGCTGGCAAGCAGATTCGCGATCCAAACAAAGAGACTATCCTCGTTGTAACCCATGACTTATCTCGGACTGGTGCGCCAATCCTGGCGCTCAATCTAATAAAGCATTTGGCAATCCGGAAAAATATAGTTTGCGTGAGTGGGCGTCGTGGAGAGTTACTGAGCGATTTCCTAGATGTAGCCATGAGCGTTGTTGTACCCAATGGTGAGTATTTGCCCATAGACGGAAACATACTTTCTGTCGGTTTAGTAACACCTTTAAAGAGACGACACCTAATAAGCGCTGCAGTAGTCAACAGTGTAGAGTCTTCAGCAATTGCGACTGCATGTCAGCTATCCGGTTTGCCCGTGGTAAGTCTTGTTCATGAATTCGCAGAGTATACTTTTCCGAAATCCAAAATATCGTCAATTATCAACCATTCTCAGAAGGTCATATTCTCGTCCCGTATGACGGAAAAGTCATTCGTAGAATTCGATGGCTTTGGTGGCAAAGTAACAAACACAGCTATCGTGCCACAAGGGAAGTCAGAAGTATCACTTTCTGCCAATGAGGGAAAGTCACACATAGATGACTTTCTAAACAGATCCGCACTAAAAGGACGCTTTCTTGTCATAGGTTGTGGCTACGTTCAGATGCGCAAGGGGGTTGACCTTTTCATCGCAGCCGCCATGTTCGCGAAAGAGATGTTGGGGGAGGATAAAATTTGCTTTGCGTGGGTCGGGGACGGATACTCGCCTGACACGCCTGGTGATTATTCCGGATGGCTAAGGGCGCAAGTTGCCAGAAGTGGCTTAGACGGCACAGTAAGCTTTCTCCCGTCCGTTGGGGGCGAGGAATTGGAGAGACTTTACCATTCTGCCGGCGCCATGCTCCTAACATCTCGACTTGACCCTTTTCCGAATGTCGCGATAGACGCAATGCACGCAGGCCTACCGGTCGTTTGCTTTGACAAAGCGAGTGGTGTCGCAGAGTGCATTAAAGAGTTTTCAGGTCTTTCTCCGCTTGTTGTGCCTTATTTCGATACCAGAGCGGCAGCTGAATGCATCGTACGTTTGGCTGAAGACGCCGATTTCCATTCTGCCATTTCATCGCAGTTCAAGAGTTTGGCTGCCTCGAGTTTCGAATTTGAGCCATACGTCGATAAAATCATAGATGCGGTAGACGAGGCAAAAGTGATCCGCGTGCAAGAAGAGGTCGATTCTAGAATTATAAGATCATCCGAATTCTTTTCCGGGGAAGGCCCCTCGTGGATGGGGAGACGTCCGGTCGATAGGGGGGGCTTAATTAGAGAGTATGTTCGACTTTCTGCGTCAAATAGCTTTTCCGCCGAGCCCAGACCGTTTCCGGGATTTTCGCCGGGGATCTATGCGCAGCATCATGATCTGCGTCCATACGTGAATCCACTGGCTCACTGGTTATGCAACGGGCGCCCTGATGGGCCCTGGAGGCGTCCGTTGCTTCGATATGACGGAGAGCAACGGCCGCATGATCTTCGCGTCGCGCTTCATGTTCATCTCCATTATATGGATGCACTGTCTGAGATCGTTCGTCGACTTAACTGCAACAAGACCATCCCGGATTTGTTTATAACCGTCTCATCAAACTCGGCTTTCCACGAGACGACGTGTGCCCTCGAAGGTTACTCGGGCCGCGTGGACGTGAGAGAAGTCAAGAACGTCGGTCGCGATATAGGCCCTTTGTTGACGGCTCTTTCGAATGATCTTTCTGATTATGACCTAATTGGTCATATTCACGGCAAGCGGAGTATTCATATCTCAACTGAGAGCGGGAAAAAGGATTTCGTCCAGACATGGAGAGAATTTCTTTTTGAGCATTTGCTCGGAGGAAAGTTTCCATCGCTGGACATCATAGCCGCGAAGTTCTATTCAGATGAGACTCTCGGGCTTGTCTTCCCGGAGGATCCATTTATTTGTGGATGGGGAAGTAACTTGGAGGCTGCAGACAGATTGGCGAGGCGCATAGGGCTTAAGCGGCTTCCGCAATACATAGAATTCCCGGTCGGGAACATGTTTTATGCTAGGCCAGGCGCGCTGCGTGCGCTTATGAACGCAGGCTTCGAGCTTGATGATTTCCCAGCTGAGCCTGTGCCAAGAGACGGAACAATATTGCACGCCATAGAAAGAATTACCCCTATAGTTTGCGAAAAACATGGGTATAGTTGGATTGCAACTCAAATAGATGGCGTCACGCGGTAGTTCGCAAGCACTCGTTTCGACGCATGCCGAACATAAGCGAAGGATTTCTGGCGCGATCAGATCCGAACCTGTTGCCAGGAGGACCAACTGATCCGCGCATTTTTTGTGGCGGACGCCTGACCTGCCACGGGTAATTTCCTCCAGATTGGATTAGAGTCCGGCCTATTAAAGGACGGACGAATGAAGAAGCAGAGATTTACGGAAGAGCAGATTATTGCGGTGCTGAAGGAACAGGAGGCTGGCGCAAAGGTGGCCGACCTCTGCCGCAAGTACGGGATTTCGGACGCGACATTTTATAATTGGAAAGCCAAATTCGGCGGCATGGAGGTATCAGAGGCGAAGCGCCTGAAGGCTCTCGAAGAGGAGAATGCCAAGCTGAAGAAGCTGCTGGCCGAGCAGATGCTCGATGCCGCCGCACTCCGCGAGCTTCTATCAAAAAATGTATGGTCCGCCTCGTCCGTGCAAGGGTACGCGACATCGCAAATGACGATTCCAGTTGCATAAATGTATCCGGCCTCTCGCGAGTGGGCTGCG
>JGI24740J21852_10000319_pt1 | contig 20469 bp, 17 predicted proteins | sample KBSCornC6_FD_21852 | JGI IMG/M metagenome (IMG submission 21852) | reverse complement strand
CCACCCCCGCCACCACTTCAGCCAGAGAGTGGTAATGCAAATGCACGCGGGAGTAAGCAACGCTCAGCCCGAGCCCCACGCCGGCAACAGCAGCCGCCCACTGCCAACGCAAGGACGCGCCCGGCGCCAGCAGCCAAGCCACGACCGGCAGCACCAGGCACGCAAACATGGCGTGGCCGCTGAACCCAGTGAAATCCATCATGGCACTCCCGATGCCCCACCCCATGAACGCCAGCTTGCTGCATAACACGAAAAAACCCGCTCCACCCACGGCCATCAACCAGATCACGGTCGACCGTAGCCCGGCCCGCTGCCCGATGGCCAACGAAACTGCGAGTGCCGCAGGCACCAGTACAGCGATATCCCCAAGATGGGTGATCGATGTCCACGACACCACGCATCAGCTCCGGGTGCGGCGAGTCTTGGCCTTGAGCAGCATCCAGGCAAACACGGCGTTGGTGCCAAGGTACCGGCGCCACATCCGACGGGGCTCCTGCGCCAGCCGAAATAGCCACTCCAGCCCCGTGCGTTGCATCCACCGTGGCGCGCGCTTGATACGCCCTGCCACCACGTCAAACGTGCCGCCCACGCCCATAACGAAATCCACCCCCAGGCCCGTGCGCCAGCGTTGAATGAACACTTCTTTGCGGGGCGACGTGATCGCCACAAACAGCATGCGGGCGCCAGATTGTCGGATGGTGTCCACCATGGCCGCCTCGTCCTCCCAGAAATAGCCGTGGTGGATGCCGGCAATCTGCAGGGTCGGGTGTTGCCCCCGCAGGCGCACGGCTACGGCATCGGCAACGCCCTCCACGCCACCGAGCAAGTACACCGGATACCCACGGCTGGCTGCCAGCGCGATGAGTTCTTCAAAGAGGTCTACGCCGGCCACGCGCTCGGGCACGCTCTTGCCAAGCCAGCGCGCGCCCCATACCACGCCCATGCCATCCACATTGACGATGTCACACCCGTTGACTGACTCTGCCAGCGCCGCGTTCTTCTGCATGGACACCAGCTTGGCCACGTTGATCACCACATGCTGTGTAAAACGCCGGGCCGAAATACGCGTATCGATCCAGTGCACGGTGTCTTGCATGCCGATGGCGTGAAACTTGGCACCAAACAGATGGCTCGGCGTACCGTAGCGTGCCTCGTTCATGGTTTCCCCTCTTGCGTGATTTCGAGAATGCGCACCGGACCGTAGACCAGCGTGCGGCTGATAACGGCTTCGGGCGCCTTTTGCCAATGGTCCGGGTCGTACAGGCCGATCTTGAGATAGGCCTGGCTCTCAGCCGGATAAGCGTTCGGCCTGCCCGCACCGTCATAGACGACCCGCCCTCCTTTGCGCAGTACGGTGAGGGCCTCTTTGCCAGTGCTGTCGGGCTGATAGTCGAGCCTCCACGTAACCCACTTGCCGCGGTCAGCGTCAGCACAGCAGATTGCAACGCCTGCGCCGTGCTGCGTATGCACACCGCCACGCACGGAAATGGTGTACTGGCTACCGGTGAGCGTGAGCATGACCGGCGGCGGACCGCTGGCTTGGCGTTGGTGAATTTGCGTCATGATTTCCGTGTGCATGCCGTCGAGCGAGTAGTCCGGAGGAATCCACGTCTGCCACGCAATGACGTAGCGCTTGCCCGACGCAAAACGCGCCACGTTGGAAAACACGGCTTCCGCGCGCGGCGCGCCATTGGCAACGCGACTGAAATCGGCATCGCGCCGGATGCGCACATGCAAGCGGTGCGCCGGCATCTGCATGCCGAGAGCGTGTTCCACCCAAACGTCGCTGGGCGCGGCGGCTTGCACACCGAGGCGCACATCAACTCCTGCGCGCCAGTCGGTTTCAAACAGCAGTCGTTCTGCGGCTGCGGCCAGGGGCTTATGGCTCACCAGCATTGCCGCAAACATCAAGCACAGCCGCCGCGGTGTCATCGGCCGATCTCCTGATAGCACGCAATGTATTGCTGCAGAACAACTCGGGAAGAGAAGTATTGGGCGGCACGTTCCCGCCCCGCCATACCCATGCGCTGGGCGGCATTTGCATCGCTCAGCAAATGCTGCACGGCATCGGCAATCGCAACAACATCGCCTACCGGTACCAACCAGCCGGTTTCGCCACGCACCACAACGTCTGGGAACCCGCCAACGTCCGTACCGATGACGGGAAGACCTGCCCACATCGCCTCCAGCGCGGCGATCCCGAACGACTCATGGTGGCTTGGCATGCAGAAAAGCGCAGCGTCCTGATACAGGCGTTGTTTCTCCGGCCCCTCCACCCAGCCCGCCCAGGTCAGCAGGTCGGCAACGCCCAGGTCGTGCGCCCGCCGCATCCAGTGTGTCAGGTTGCCACTACCTGCTACACAAAGCCGGGGCGCGCAGCCGCGTGCACGCAGGATGCCAATGGCTTGCAGCAATTCATCCAGACCTTTCTGCCGCGTCAACCGGCCCGCAAAGAGCACATAGCCCGTCGCGGGCGCAGTGGGCCGCGACGTGTTAAAGCGCTGCTCGAAGGCAGCCGCCGTGTTTGGAATCACGCGAATGGGCTCGCGCACGCTACAGCGCTGGCGCAACGCCTCGGCCATGGGGTGTGACACGGTCACGACCGCGTCGCATGCATCGATACAGCGGAGGACCACGCGGCTCAACCACGCCGGCAAACGCTGCATGTAGTCAGGAAAATCACCGCCGTGAACGTGAAACACGGTGGCCTTGCGCAGCAGACGCGCCAACGTGAACAAACACAGCTTGCGCACCAGTGAGCCCCGGGCGCTGACGTGCAAGTGCACGACCTCCACGCGCAACAAATGGACCAGAAAGCGCGGCACATCCAGCAGCAAGAACAATGGCAACCCCGCCATGGAGCGAAAACCGTGCGTCGGAAAATGCATAACGGCAATACCCGCCTGCGCAAACGCAGGCTGCCATGCACAGACCTCGTCAATGACGGAGGCCACGCCGCCGCGCTGCCCATACCCCGGACCAACATGCAAGACCGTTCGCATGGTCATACCTCGCCCCGCGCACCGCGCCGCAGCGTTTGCCCGAGCAGCGCCAGATACAGCGCAACGCCGCCCGACGCAAGCACGTGGCCGGCCAGATTGGCGAGCAGCAACAGGATGACCAAGACGAGCCGTCCATAGAGGTCATGGCGATGCGTTACTGGGATTGTTCGTGTAAGAAACGGTGCGCACCACGCCACCAGGTAGATCGTCAAGACAGGCAAGCCCAGGACGATGGCCAGGTCGGGAAAATCCATCTCCACCAGATACGATGCGGCGGGATACCCGCCAACCAGCAGCGGCAGCCAGATGGACTGTGCAAGGGTCTGCCACACCTCGAGCAACTTGACGTTGCGCCCAGAGGCCACCATGCCGACCACGCTGTCGGCGTTGCCGGGCTGATAGCGATCCGTGAAATAGGCCAAGGTCACGTCAGCAGCTTCGCGCACGGAAGGCACCAGCCCATAGGCGGAAAACATGACGGCCAGACCGACCAGCAGAATCGCCAGAGCCGGCAAGACCGCCCCATGCCAGCCACGTTGCGCGACTAGGTAGGCCAACGTCATTAAAGCCACGTTGCCGATGGCGGCCTTGGTGCCAACGCACATCGAGGCCAGCACCACCACACCGACGAACGCGGCGCGATACGCGCTCCAGCCACCTCGCAAGACCAAGAGATAAGCGGTGGCGAGCGCGACTGCCATCAGTGCAGACACCTCATTCTGTGCCACGAAGATGCCCTTGTAGCCCGAGCGGATCTGTACGTCAGCCTGATAGCTGCGGAACATGTCGATGGACAGCCCCGCTCCTGCCAGAATGGCTGCCGCGTAGACGGCCAGCGTTACCCCTCCCAGCACGCCAACGACACGAAATTCTCGCGGGTCTAGTGTAGCCATGGCCGCGCCGTAGACGAATACGGAGAACACTTTGACAACGAACACCATCTGCTCGAACAGTGCCCCGGCGGCGTACACAGAATCGGCCCACAACCAGGCCGCCACGACCACGCAGTAAAGCGCGGCGCATGCCAGGCGGAGCCCTTCACGCGAAAGCCGGCCTCGAGACAACAACAGGCCGAACAATGCCACCGTCACTGCCGCGCGCAGCAGCAACGACACGCGCGCCCCAGCCCCTGCCACGCCACCCCCGGCCCATACCGAAAGAAAGTCCGCCACGGGCCCCAGCGATATCCCCACGCACAGTACCCGGTAGATGCTCTGCCGCAGGGCCGCACTGGGCGCGCGCGCGGGCGCGAGAAATGTCGGCGACGCGTGAAACGGGAGCACGACTGTCATCCGACCATCCGCAGGGACAGCACCCACAACCAGCGCACCAATGCACGCCCCACGCGCAACGGTGGCAGCACAACGGCCCGCCATCCGCGCCCTCGTGCCCCGCTCAGCCGTTGCCGCTCTGGCTCAAGCGAGCTGCTGATGCGCTCGTAGTCCTCCCACACGACGTAGGGCCGTATCTCTGCCACCCGCACCGGTGCGGCCATGGCGTGGTATGGCCAATCATCCAGCAGTGCCGTCATGCGATGCGAGCAGGCCTGCACCATGCGCGCAGCAGCAGCCGGGGTAAGCCGGTAGCCGACCGCACCCGAAGTCCACAATTTGAATGGCGCACCGATACTGAAACCGGCGATACGCACTACGTTGCGCAGCGGCTCGTAGAACGCCACAGACCACCGCCGCCGTCGTACGAGCTTCGAGCGCCCGAGCAGGAGGACGTCTGGCAACCGGGCCTCGTCATGATCGTCCAACGCCCGAAGCAGCCGCGCGAAGCCCGGCATGAGCAATGCATCGTCTTCGAGCACGATACCCGGCCGCCCACTGCTGACGATTCGGTTCCACACTGCACGGTGGCTCAGGAAGCAGGCCACCTCGCCATCCGTCAGTCCGCGTCCGTAACGGAGATGGGTTGCTGTCGCGTCATGCACCGCTACGATGTGCTCGGGCGATAGTTGTTGCGCGTCCACGGCATCGCAAAACTGGTAGCGCAGGCCGAACGCCGCCAACTGGCGCGCAATGGTCTCGCGTCTGCCCGCGCGCTCGAGCGACACGATATAGATGTCATGCATGGGCCACTCCCGCTACCGGCGGACGGCGCCAGAGATGTGCGCGCATGGCCGGTGTGTGATGGATCGTCCAGGCGAAGGCCACGAGAATGGCCGCCTCTGCCAGCACAATGGCGGCAGCTGCGCCGGTCGCACCCCAACGAAGGCTCAAGGCGCCCGCCAGCGCCAGGTTCAAAACCCCGGCGGCAAACATGACGCCCGTCCGCAGGCCTGCGCGCTGGAAAGGCAGCAGTACCTGCAAGCCGAGCAAGTACGCTGCATTACCGAACAACGTACCCAGCGTCAGCCATGCAAGGACCGGCGTCACACCGGAAAACTCGCGCCCCAGCACCCAGGGCACCGCCCACCAAGCCAACGTCCAGACGGCAACGACCCCAACCAACGTAACGCCAACCGTGGCAGCCAGCGCCCGACGCGTGAGCGCGGCCGCCTGGTCCGGATGTGCGGCAAACAAGGTGTTGACGCGTGCGTAGCACACAGTATTGATCTGCGCGGGCATCAGATTGGCCACCGTCTTGAGGCGATCTGCCGCTGCATACAACGCGGCGCCCACCGCACCCACCGTCGCCGACAGAATGACGATATTGCTGGCCGCAAACAGACTGACCGATGCCGTGGAGACGAAGACATGCCACCCGCCGCGCCACTGCGCCAGCATGCCCGTCCACGTCACCGCAATTGGCCCCACCAAGCGCTGCCTGCGCACCATCCAAAGCGACAACCCGCCGGTGACAGCCACGCCAGCGGCCTGCACCGATGCAGCAATCCACGCATCGTCAGGCCCGCGAACCAACCAGAACGTCATCGGCAAGGTCAGTAGCTTGCCCACCAGCGTGACGGTGGCAAACAGCTCAAAGCGTTCCAACCCCTGAAAGAGCCATGACACGCAAAGCACGCTGCCCGGCACGCACAGCCAGCACGCCAGCGTGACCGCGGCGGCCGCACGCAAGCCGGGCAACGCAGCCAACCATGCCAGCGCCGACAGCAATGCCATCAGGGAAAGCAGTGCCAGAATTGCCTTTGCCATCAGCGTGTTCCAGAAGAGCGCGGTAACGGCTTCCCGATCCTGACGCATCTGAGCAATCGCACGCGAGGCGCTAAGGTTGAAGCCCCAGTCGGTCCAGATGAGCGCATAGGTCGACACCGCCATACCGATGCCTAGCGCGCCGTAGGCTTCAACGCCCAGCGTGCGCGTCAGATAGGGAAACGTCAGCAGCGGCACCAGATAGGTGCCGGCCTGCCACATCACCATGGCGACAAAGTTGCGGCCCAATGACGGCAACCGCAAACGACCGCGCAGCACACGCATGGCTTACACCCGTGCCAGTGTCGCCCGCCTGGACGACCACATGCCGCGTGTGTCGATCACTGCCTTGGTTTGGAGGCGGTCTGTATCCACCCCGGCAAATGCCTTGTGGTCGACCAGCAGCACAATCACGTCAGCGTGGGCCATCGCCTGTGGCAGATCGGTCAACTCTGCCTGTGCGAGCTCGGGCGGCAGCGATTTGACATGCGGCTCCACCACGAGCACGCGACCCACATCTGCCTGCAGCAGCGCGCGCAGGATATCCACGCTCGGGCTCTCACGCAGGTCGTCAATATTGGCCTTGAAGGCCAATCCCAGGCAGGCGATCACCGGGTTCTTCAGGCGGCCAGCGACTTGGCGAATGCGGTCCACCACATAGCCCGGCTTGAGGTCATTGACCGACCGCGCCGCGCGAATGAGCGGAGTACGCTCTGGTGCGGAGTCGACAATGAACCACGGGTCCACCGCAATGCAATGCCCACCCACGCCCGGACCGGGCTGGAGGATATCAACGCGCGGATGCCGGTTCGCGAGCTGGATCAACTCCCACACGTTCACGTCCAGCGCGTCGCAGATCATCGACAGCTCATTGGCAAAGGCGATGTTGACGTCGCGAAAGGCGTTTTCCGTGAGCTTGCACATCTCGGCAGTACGCACGCTGGTGAGGTGGCAGTTGCCGCGCAGGAATACCTCGTACAGCGATTGCGCCGCCTCGCCACAGCGCGCCGTCATGCCGCCGATCACGCGGTCGTTCTCGACCAGCTCGCGCAACACGTGTCCAGGCAGCACCCGCTCCGGACAGTGCGCAATGCGGATATCCGACTGCTCGCCACGCTGCTGCGGGAAGCTCAGATCCGGCCGCGCCTCGGCCAGCACCTGCGCCATCTGCTCGGTCGTGCCGACCGGCGAGGTGGACTCCAACACCACCAGGTCACTGCGCTTGAGCACGGGGGCAATGGCGCGCGCCGCGTCCATCACGTACGACAGATTCGGCTTGCGTTGATCGTCAAACGGCGTGGGCACGGCAATCAGGAACGCGTTGGCTGGCTCGGGCTGCATGACCGCACGCAAATAGCCTTGCGACACGGCCGCCTGCACCAACATGTCGAGATCAGGCTCGACGATGTGTACCTGGCCACGATTGATTGTCTCCACCGCATGTGGGTTGACGTCAACGCCAATCACCTTGAGCTTGCGTGATGCGAAAACGGTAGCAGTCGGCAGGCCGATATAGCCGAGCCCAAGAACAGAAATGGTTTCAAAAGCCATGTGGGTGTTATGCAAGAGCAGATCCAAGCGGAATCGGGGGCCAGGGCGCCGTGCCGGCATGCAGCTCTGCGGCAAGAACACGGCAGATGTGCGCGCAGGCATGGCCATCGCCATAGGGGTTGTGCGCGCGGCGCATGGCACGGTGGCGCTCGGTGTCGTCAAGCAATGCGACAACTGCCCCGACAATGGCTGCGGTGTCCGTGCCGACCAACTGCACAGTGCCCGCCGCAACCGCCTCGGGACGTTCGGTGTTCTCGCGCATGACGAGCACGGGCTTACCCAGCGAAGGCGCTTCCTCCTGAATGCCGCCGGAGTCGGTCAGCACCAAGTGGGCGTGCATCATGAGTTGCACGAACGGCAGGTAGTGGAGCGGCTCAAGCAGGTGGATATTGGGGATGCCACCCAACACGCGCGCGACCGGCTCCCGCACCAGCGGGTTGAGGTGCACCGGGTACACGATGTCGATCTCGGGCCGCGCCAGCGCGAGTTGTGCCAGCGCCTGGCAGATGCGCTCAAACCCCGTACCGAAGCTCTCTCGCCGATGCCCCGTCACCAAGACCATGCGCCGCTGTGTCGGGCGATACGGAATTGCTGACCATGCCTGTTCCGACAACCCGCGCTCATCACGAAGCCGGCCATGGATCAGCATGAGGGCATCAATCACGGTGTTGCCCGTGACATGGATGGTTGACGCTCCAACCCCCTCGCGGATAAGGTTGTCGCGCGCCTGCGCAGTTGGGGCGAAATGCAACCGCGTGAGGACCGATGTGAGCCTGCGGTTTGCCTCTTCCGGCCAGGGGGAATCGAGGTTTCCCGTTCGCAAACCGGCCTCCACATGGCCAACGGGAATGCGCTGATAAAACGCGGCCAGCGCGGCCGCAAATGTGGTCGTGGTATCGCCGTGCACGAGCACCATATCCGGTGCCAGGTCCGCCAGCACTTGCCGCATGCCCGTGAGGATGGACGACGTCAGCCCCGGCAACTGCTGCCCGGGGCGCATGACATCGAGGTCATGATCTGCGCGCAGGTTGAACAGCGCCATGACCTGATCGAGCATCTGCCGGTGCTGCCCCGTCACGCACACTTGGCACGAGATGCCGGGCGTCTGACTGAGCGCATGCACCAACGGCGCCATCTTGATCGCCTCGGGCCGGGTGCCGAATACCGCAAGAACGCGCTTCATGCGCTGGCCCCTCTTCGTTGTACGGGCGCCAACGTGGCTCGGCGCTGAATGAGCGATGGCACATCGTTCAGCACGGTGCCCATCACTTTGCCGCCAGCCAATCGCCAACGATGTACGGCTTCGCGCAGTTCCGTGGCGCCATCTCGCCCAGCACGTGCCGTCAGCAAAAGCCAGTTGGCAGCCGGCACGAGCGCCTGCGCATCGCCACCGGCCAGGATGGCTGGCAACACCAGTAGAACCATGTCGTAGCGTGTGACGGCCTCGGCCAGCAGACTGGAGAGCCGCTTGGTCGCGTAGTGCGGCAATGCGTAGGGCTGGACACCGCACGGCAGGACATCCACGTTGTGGACGGTGGTCTCATGCGTATAAGCCTTCAGTGCGCTATTACCTTGCAAGGCATCGCACCACCCCGGGGCAGAGGGCACATCAAACCAGGCATGGACGCGCCCAGGAGCGCCAGCCGCATCGATCAACAAGACCCGCTGCCCTTGATTGGCCAGCATGGCGGCCAGATTGACGGCAAGGAATGCCGCGCCAGACCCCGCCGATGCCCCACCAACCCCAATTGCCTTGGCGCCGGCGCTTTGCATCATGAAGCGCAGCGTTGCCGCCACACCCACCAACGCCTTGCCTGCAGGCGAATACGGGGCGTGGGATGCCACCAAATTGGCAGGCATCGGTACCACGCTGGCGCTGCCCATGGGCGGATCGGCGCGGGGCACCACACCGCACACGCGCTCGCCTGTGGCCTCCTCAATCTGTGCGGGCCAGCGTACGCCTCGGCGGAACAGCTCGCGCATCACCACCCAGGCGACGCCGAGCACGCCGCCCGCCAGTGCCGATACTGCAATCACCGCTAGACGTTTCGGCTTCACTGGCGTTTCCGGCGCAATCGACGCATCCACCACGCGGACCGACCGAGCCTTGCCCGTACCCACCAGCTTCACCTGCTGGATGGCCAACGCCAGCGATTGCACGAGTTCGCTATTGACCCGCACGTCGCGCGCGGCACGCTGGACCAGCTCGTCCTGGCGAGGCAATGCCTGCAGGCGTGTGTCCAGCCGGCTCAACTCGCGTGACTGCTCTGCAATCTGCGCATCCACTGCCTGAATGCTCGGATGCTCTGCGGCAAAACGTGCGGCCAACTCTGCGCGCTTCTGGCGCAGTGCCACCCACTCGGCACGCGCATCGGTTGAGCGCTTAATCAGCACCCGGGCCTCCTCCACTAGATCGGCGGCACCATACTGGGTGCGCAGCGCACTGTATTGCCCCTCTGCCGTTTGCAGCTTGACCCGAAGTTGCACCAGCGTTTCATCCAGCGTCGCCAAGGCATGGCGAGCTTCACGCTCTTTGCGCTCAATGCTCTGGCGCAGGTATTCGCTGGCGATCTGGTTGAGCGTGTCTGCGGCGCGCCGCGGGTCTTCATCGCGCAGTGCCAGGCTGATCACACCTGATCGCTTGCCCAGCTCCTGAATGAACAGGGCACGCTGCAGTGCGTCCAGCGCTTGCTGATCGGATTGCCGCGCGAGCATGAAGCTTGCGCCCGGCTGCGCCAACATGTGGTCCACCGCCAAAATGACAGACCCGCCCGTCAGATCAATCCGCAGCGGTACGCCCACTTCGCCAGTCACGGGCAGCGCATACCCCGGCACCCGCAACGCATAACGTTGCGCACCCAGCACCGTCAACTCGAAGACTTGGTCCAAGCGCGACGCCGGTACATCCAGGCGCGACACCACAATGGATTCACGCCCCCACGCATGGCCCCCCCACCCAAACACGCCCGGCGTGGACAATCCACCGGCGTAGCGAGCAAGCGCACGGCCAATCAGTGGAAAGCGCTTCGGTACCGCACGAATGCCCCGATGCAACACCTGCACGGCGGGCAGCACCACACGCCGCGAGCGCAGCACTTCCACCTCACCCGCAGCCTCTGCCTTGATCTCGAACAACGCCGACGCATCGCCCATCAGGCCCTGCCGGGCCTCGACCGGTTCTTCCACCTGCAGCATCAGGTTGGCCTCATATACAGGCTGTGACAGAAGCGCATACAACGCGCCCAGCAACGCCGCCAGCAGCAGGCAGCCGGCAATCCTTCCGGGCTGCGCTGCGCACGCGCGTACCAGTCGACGCAGTTCGAGCCCCGCCGCCTCGCCAGCAAGGTTGCCTGCCACAAGAGGGCCGATATCCAGCCGCTTCATTTGGTGGCGCTCACACTGGTGAAGAGGGAGTTGGTGGTCGGCAGCAGCAGATTGATGAACCGGCTCCAACGCACGATAGGGGCGGCATCCACGTAGACGACGTCTTTGGGCTGCAACTCAAACCCCTCGGCCAGCGCCAGTGCCACCGGAGACTGCGCGTCCAGGTGGTAGACCTCGGTATCGGCGCCAGGCGCGGCGGCGCGGCGTATCACGTAAATCTGCCGAGGGTTGGCGGTGGTCGACAACGGCCCGCCGGCCTCGGCCAGCGCCTCGTTCAGACTCAGGCGGCCGTTGCGCAGCGTAGGCGTGGCCGGCCGGCTGACCTCGCCCATCACGAACACCTTGCGATCCTGCCGGGCCGCAATGCGCACCACGTCACCATCGCGCAGCATCACGCGAGTCGGGTCTAAGCCAGACTGCCGCTGCCCGATCAGATCCAACACATAGCTCCGCCCGCCGCGGCGCAATGACACGAAGGCCAGGTCCCCGTCTTCCGCCGCACCGCCGGCCTGCGCAATCGCATCGGCTAGGTTGAGCGGAACATCGTTGAGCGCCACGGCCCTGGGCGATTGCACACGCCCCTCCAGGTACACGCGTTGACTGCGGTACGACACCACCCGCACGCTCACTTGGGGCTTGTTCAGATAGGGCGACAACGCCTGTGTGACCGTGCGTTGGGCCTGTTCCTGCGTCTGCCCCGCCAATTGAATCAACCCAGCGTACGGATATTGGATATTGCCGTCCCGCCCAACAACATAACCTTGCGCAACAAATCCGTTGGCGGGCAATGTGGCTTGTGTTGTGCCAATACCGAGACTATATGTGACTGTCGGCAAAGCGAGTTCCGGGTGGTCCCACACCACCACGGAAACAATATCCCCAGCTTGAATAAAATAAGAAAATTCTGACGCTGAATTAAGAATTTTACCCAACTCATATAATCCACCCGCGCTCGCGGCCGTCCGCTTTTTCTTAATCTTATCGATCACCTCTGCGGAAATCGGCGTGATGTGAGGCGGCGCGGCCTCAACTGGCTGCCAATCGCCTTGGGGCCCGCGCATTCCGGGGGCAAACACACATCCTGCCAGCAACAGCCAACATGCCGTGCAGCATCTTTTGAGAATCTCAAGCATAGACATCCATTAGCCCGGCGCAGTGCAACCCAATCACTCACGTCCTTTTCTATATGGTATTCAAACAAACCCTCCATCGGCATTCGTGCATTTGTCAAATTTTCTTAATTCAGCATAAGATCTATTTAATAAAACTAACCTCATAGAAAAATGACTCAGCCAATTTTGTTATGCCCCCCTCACCGCCAAACCTCGCCCAAGAAGCGAGGCAAAAATAGCGTCAGGTTTTATGCCGCGTTGACGTTGATTTTCGATATGGCAGCCATCCTGGCTGGCGGCATGCTTGCAACCTACATGCGCTTTGGCGACGCGCTGCCCAGCGAGCCGCCGCATGAGACCATGCTGTCAATGGCAGTCGCGTTCGGCATGCTGGTCTACGCCTATCTGTGGCAGGAAGACCGAGCACGCCGGCCGTACTTTGTGGCTGGCATGCTTCGGGGGGTGGGCGCATGGTTTGCCATCTGGCTCGCGACCATCCTGGTGTGCTTCGCAACACATCAGATCGGGGCGCTCTCTCGAATATGGTCGGGCCTGTGGCTCGGTATCACTGCGGGATTGCTGCTGGGCGGTCGTGCATTGGTCTATGCCGTGCTGCGGTGGCTACGTACGTGCGGGCGCGATAAGCGCAGCGTGGTGCTTGTCGGTTTTGGAGATCAGGGTCGGAGGCTTTACCGGCACGTCGCATGCAATCCGGCTGCCGGGGTGGAGTTGCGCGCCGTGTTGGCGGATGACCCCGACGCGGACGTTCCTCCAGATCTGGACCGCCTGCTCAGCCTAGATGCCGTCCGCGCTTACTGCCGCGCTCATCATGTGGATGAAATCTGGGTGACATGGCCCTTGAAGCAATCACAGCACATGCGTGAGCTGCTCTATGCCCTGCGCAACGACTTCTTTGACGTACGCTGGTTGCCTGACCTGAGCGATTTGAACTTGCTCACGCACCGCTCCAATGAAGTGCTTGGCGTGCCCTGCATTGACCTGACGGTGCCACCCAGCCATGGCATCCGAGGCCTGGCAAAAGGCGCCTTCGATCGCGCCTTCGCCGCGATGGCCTTGCTTGCGCTGAGCCCACTCCTGTTACTGATTGCGCTGGCAATACGCCTGTCCGGCCCGGGCCCAGTGCTGTTTCGTCAGCAGCGCCTTGGCATGGATGGCAGGCCATTCGATGTGCTGAAGTTCCGCACCATGCATATCCATCATGACGCGGGGGGCGTCACGCAAGCCAAGCGCGGCGACAAACGCGTCACCCCGGTGGGCGCCATCCTGCGGCGCACGAGCCTGGACGAACTGCCTCAGTTCATCAACGTCTTGCGCGGCGAAATGTCCGTCGTCGGCCCGCGCCCGCATGCCATGGCCCACAACGACCTCTACAAAGACCAGGTCAGACACTACATGCTGCGGCACCGCGTCAAGCCAGGCATTACGGGTTGGGCACAGATCAACGGCCTGCGCGGCGAAACAGAAACCGTGGACAAAATGACCCGCCGCGTGGAATACGATCTGTACTACATCCGCAACTGGTCGTTCCGTATGGATTTGTCGATCATCGCGCGCACCGCCATTGGCGGTTGGTCGAACGGAAATGCCTACTAGCAGCACTCCAGCAACAAACGCGCAAAGAAAAGCCCGGCGCGGGCCGGGCTCTTCCATTGCAGCGACTGGCGTGTGGCTCAGTGCACCACGCGCTCAAACGAAAACTGCCCATCCCGATAATCCACCGGCACCACATCCTTGGGCGCGAACTTGCCCTCCAGAATCATCCGTGCCACCGGATTCTCAAGCTGCTGCTGGATCGCCCGCTTCAACGGCCGCGCCCCAAACACTGGGTCGTAGCCCGCGGATGCCAGCTTGGCCACCGCCTCGTCGCTGATCTCCAGCGCCAGATCCATATGCGCCAGCCGCGCTGCCAGCCGCTTGAGCTGAATCCGCGCGATCGATTCAATGTTGCGTTGGTCCAGCGCGTGGAACACCACAACCTCATCGATCCGGTTCAGGAACTCGGGCCGGAAATGCGTCTTCACTTCCTGCCACACCGCACCCTTGATCACATCCGCCGGTTCGGTCGCCATCTGCTGGATGAGTTGTGAGCCGAGGTTGGACGTCATCACGATCACCGTGTTCTTGAAGTCAACCGTGCGGCCCTGGCCATCCGTGAGTCGGCCATCGTCCAGCACCTGCAGCAGCACGTTGAAGACGTCTGGGTGAGCCTTCTCGACCTCATCCAGCAACACCACGCTGTACGGCTTGCGGCGCACGGCTTCGGTCAGATAGCCGCCTTCCTCATAGCCGACGTAGCCCGGAGGCGCGCCGATCAAGCGGCTCACGGAATGCTTCTCCATGAACTCGCTCATGTCGATGCGGATCAGGTGCTCTTCCGAATCGAACAGGAAGCCGGCCAGCGCCTTGCACAGCTCGGTCTTGCCGACACCCGTGGGGCCGAGGAACAGGAACGAGCCGTAGGGCTTGTTCTCGTCCGCAATGCCGGCACGCGAGCGGCGGATGGCATCCGACACCAAACGCACAGCCTCGTCCTGACCAACCACGCGCTCGTGCAGGCGATCCTCCATCTTGAGCAGCTTCTCGCGCTCGCCGGTCATCATCTTCGACACGGGGATGCCCGTGGCACGGCTGACAACTTCGGCAATCTCTTCGGCGCCCACCTGCGTGCGCAGCAGCTTGTTCGGCTGCTTCTGGCCAGTCGCTTCGGCAGCGGTGGCGGCCTTCAGCTTGCCTTCCAATTCGGGCAGCTTGCCGTATTGCAGTTCGGCCACCTTGTCGAGCTTGCCTTCACGCTGCAGTTTGGCGATCTCCAGCTTGATCTTCTCGATCTCTTCCTTCAGCGCAGCCGCACCTTGCGCGGCGCCCTTCTCAGCCTTCCAGATTTCATCCAAGTCGGCGTATTCCTTCTGCAGGCGTTCGATTTCCTGCTCGATCAGCTCCAGGCGCTTCTGCGAGGCTTCGTCGGTTTCCTTCTTCACCGCTTCGCGCTCGATCTTGAGCTGGATCAGACGGCGGTCAAGCTTGTCCATCGCCTCGGGCTTCGAGTCGATTTCCATCTTGATGCGCGCGGCCGCTTCGTCGATCAGGTCGATGGCCTTGTCCGGCAGGAAGCGGTCGGTGATATAGCGGTGGCTGAGTTCAGCCGCGGCCACGATCGCCGGGTCGGTGATCTCCACGCCGTGGTGCAGTTCGTACTTCTCTTGCAGGCCGCGCAGGATGGCGATGGTCGCCTCAACGCTCGGCTCATCGACAAGCACCTTCTGGAAGCGGCGCTCCAGCGCGGCATCCTTCTCGATGTACTTGCGGTATTCATCCAGCGTGGTCGCGCCGATGCAATGCAGCTCACCGCGCGCCAGCGCCGGCTTGAGCATGTTGCCGGCATCCATCGCGCCTTCGGCCTTGCCCGCGCCCACCATGGTGTGGATCTCGTCAATGAAGAGGATGGTCTGGCCCTCTTCCTTGGCGATATCGTTGAGCACGGCCTTCAGGCGCTCTTCGAATTCGCCGCGGTACTTGGCACCGGCCAGCAGGCCTGCCATATCGAGCACCAGCACGCGTTTGTTCTTCAAGCTTTCGGGCACCTCGCCGTTGACGATGCGCTGCGCCAGCCCTTCGACGATGGCCGTCTTGCCCACACCCGGCTCGCCGATCAGCACCGGGTTGTTCTTGGTGCGGCGCTGCAGGATCTGGATGGCGCGGCGGATCTCGTCGTCGCGGCCGATGACCGGATCGAGCTTGCCGATGCGGGCCATCTCGGTGAGGTCGATGGTGTACTTCTTGAGCGCTTCACGCTGGCTTTCGGCCTCAGCGCTGCCGACGGTCTGGCCGCCGCGCACGGCATCGATGGCGGATTCCAGTGCCTTGCGCGCCAAGCCATGTTCGCGTGCGATGCGGCCGGCCTCGCCCTTGTCGTCGGCGACGGCCAGCAGGAACAGCTCGCTGGCAATGAACTGGTCGCCGCGCTTGATGCCTTCCTTCTCGGTCTGTTGCAGCAGGCTGCCCAGATCACGGCCGACCTGCACCTGCTCGCCACCTTGCACTTGCGGCAAGTGCTTGATGGCGCGGTCCAGCGCGGTGTCCAGCGCACCCGTATTCACGCCGGCGCGGGCCAGCAGGTTCTTGGTGGCCCCATCCGGCTGGCGGAGCATCGCCAGCAGCAGGTGGATCGGTTCGATGTACGGATTGTCGTTGCCCAGCGCCAGGCTCTGCGCGTCGGCCAGCGCTTCCTGGAAGCGGGTGGTCAATTTGTCCAAACGCATTAAAAACCCCTTGCGGAAAATGTTTCACTGCTCCGAAAGATAGGGAGCTTCAGTGGCATTTCAAGCGCAAGAGCGCGGGTTTTGATGCGAATTTGCGCCAGAACAAACGGCGGCACGCCAACTGGCCGTGCCGCCGTCCCAACGCTTTCCATGTGATTAGATCACCGCTTCAATGCGGCGAAAGCGTCGCGTGCCGAACAGGCCGGCGATCCACTCAACTGAACGTGCGCACCGTCCACAGCCCCAGCAGCGTCAGGAACAGCGAGCCGCCCAGATGCGCCACGATGTGCAGCACGCCGACCATGTAGTCGCCGGCAAGAATGTTGCCGACGACCTCGCTGGAGAAGGTAGAGAACGTCGTCAGCCCGCCGAGGAAGCCTGTCACTGTAAGCAAGCGCCATTCCGGCGGCAGACCGGTGTGGGTATCAAAGAAGCCCACTGCCACGCCAATCAGATAGCCGCCCAGCAAATTGGCCAGCAACGTGCCATATGGCAGCGCCGGGTTGATTGCATTCAACAGCACAGCAAACAGCCAGCGCAGCCATGCTCCCAGTGCAGCGCCCACGCCCACTGCCACAAACCCCATCCCGCTCATGCGGTTGCTCCTTGTTATTCGTAGTCGTTTGGCTGGGCAGGCACCCCCTGGCCGCCCGCAGCATTGTTCGTGGTGATGCCCCAGCGGGCGAGCGCCTTGTCGTCCGTCACACGCGCATCCACCCACCGCGCGCCCTCGGGCGTCTGCTCCTTCTTCCAGAACGGCGCCTCGCTCTTGAGGTAATCCATGATGAATTCGCACGCGGCAAAGGACTCGCCGCGATGCTTCGAGGCCACGGCCACCAGCACGATCTGGTCTTCGGGCTTGAGCTTGCCGACGCGGTGGATGACCAGCGCATCGATCAGCTCCCAGCGCTCCATGGCCGCGCTGACGATGTTGGCGAGCGCCTTCTCGGTCATGCCGGGATAGTGCTCCAGCTCCATCTCCGAGACGCCGCTGCCCTCGTTGATGTCGCGCACGGTCCCGATGAAACTGGCCACTGCGCCGATGCTCGGGCGGCCGGCACGCAGCGCGGCAATCTCGGCGCCGAGGTCGAAGTCGGCTTCTTGCACGCGGACAGGCATGGTCGTTTTCCTCCGCTCAGCCGCCGGTGACGGGCGGGAAAAACGCGACTTCGCAGCCCTCATGCAAGGCGGTGTCGGCCGGAAGAATCTGGTGGTCCAGCGCCATGCGCAAGGCACGGCCTTGGGCCAGCGTTTCGCTCCACACCGGGCCGCGCTGGGCCAGCCAGGCGCGCACGTCACCCAGGGTGCGAACGGTGTCGGGCACCACGGCCTTCTCCTGAGAGACACCCAATTGCTCGCGCACGCTGGCAAAGAAACGCAATTCAATCTGCACGGTCATCGCTCCTTACACCAACTCCGCAAACGGCAGGAAGCTCACGACATCGCCCGGCGCAATCGGCTGGTTGGGCGGGTTGTCGATCAGGCCATCGCCCCACACGGTGGAGGTCAGCACGCCCGAGCTTTGGTTGGGGAACAAGTCGAGCCCGCCGTTGGCGTTGATGCGTGCACGCAGGAATTCGTTGCGGCGATCACCCTTGGGCAACGCAAAGTCGGCGCGCATCGGGATGCGCTTCGGCGCGACATCTTCTACACCCTGCAGACGGAGGATGAACGGCCGCACGAACAGCAGGAACGTGACGAAGCTCGACACCGGATTGCCCGGCAAGCCAATGAAGAATGCCGTCGGCCCACCCACCATCCCTTCCGGCCGACGCACCTCGCCAAAAGCCAGCGGCTTGCCTGGCTTGATGGCGATCTGCCACAGGTTCAGGCGCCCTTCGGCTTCCACGGCGGGCTTGATGTGGTCTTCCTCGCCCACCGATACGCCACCGGAGGTGATGATCAGATCGTGCGCCTCCGCGGCTTCGCGCAGCGTCTCGCGCGTGGCTTGCAGCGTATCGGGCACGATGCCGAAATCGGTGATGTCGCAACCAAGGTTTTCGAGCAGCGCGCGCAGCGTGAAGCGGTTGGAGTTGTAGATAGCGCCAGGCTTGAGCGGCTCGCCGGGCATGGCGAGTTCATCGCCGGTAAAAAACACGGCCACGCGTGGGCGGCGCACCACGTGCAGATTGGCGCAACCGACGGAAGCTGCCAAGCCCAACTGCTGCGCGCCCAGGCGCGTGCCGCGCGCCAGGATTTCGGCGCCAGCGGCGATGTCCTCCCCTGCGCGGCGGATCCATTCACCCGATGCCGGTACGTGGTCGATGACAACCGTGCCCGCGTCCGGATCGGCCTTGCATTGCTCCTGCATCACCACCGCATCAGCGCCCGGCGGAATCATCGCACCGGTAAAGATACGCGCCGCCTCGCCAGCATTGAGCGGTTGACCCACATGCCCTGCGGGAATGCGCTGCGCCACCTTCAGGCGCGTGCCCGGGGCGGTAATGTCGGCGGCGCGCACGGCGTAGCCGTCCATCGACGTATTGTCTGCGGGCGGCACATTCAGGCTGCTGTGCACGGCTTGCGCGAGGATGCGGCCATTGGCGTGCAGCGTCGGCACGGTTTCGGTTTCGGTTTCGTGCAACGGGCGCACGGCGGCGAGCAGTTGCGACAGCGCCGCATCGAGCGTCAGCAAAGACGGTTTGACGGCGGGAGCATCGTTGGCGGACATGCGGAAAGCGGTATCAGGGGACAGATTTTGATTGTATCGGTTCTATGACAGCGCCATGCATCAGCGCCGGCATATCACGCGAATGCGCTGGCCAGTGCCCCGCGCAACGCCGGCACGATGCTCACATCGAACCATGGGTTGTGCTTGAACCAGGCGAGATTGCGCGGACTCGGGTGCGGCAGCGGAAACAGCACACGGCCTTCGCCGTCCTGCACGGGCCCATTGCGGACCACATCGGTGAGTGACCAGTCGCGCGGTACATCAAGGTAGTGACGCTGCGCATAGGTGCCGACCAGTAGCGCGAGCTTCACTTCAGGCATGGCCGTCAGCAAGGGGCGATGCCATTTCGGCGCACATTCGGGACGCGGCGGCAAGTCCCCATTCGCGCCGGTGCCGGGAAAGCAGAACCCCATCGGCACCACGGCGATGCGCTGGTCTGAGTAAAAATCGTCGTACGGGATTTGCAGCCACTGGCGCAGGCGATCGCCAGAACGGTCGTTCCACGGGATGCCCGTTTCGTGGACGATGCGCCCAGGCGCCTGCCCGATGATCAGCAAGCGGGCACGGCGGTCGGCCAGCACGACGGGGCGAGGCTCGTGCGCCAGCGCGCCCTTGCATTCGCGGCAGGCGCGGATGTCGTGTAGGCAGCGCTCGAATGCTGCTCCAGCCACGTCATCCGGCCCTGCTTCCATCGTTTTAAAGACCCGTGTGTTGCGCGATGTAGGCCTTCACGCGATCCACATCGGCCGGCATGACCTCGAAGCGCTGCGGCAGCGATTCGATATCCGCATAGCCCGCCGGACGCTCCGGCTCACGGTCCAGCGCTTCGCGGATGGTGTCGCCGAACTTGGCCGGCAGCGCGGTTTCCAGCACCACCATCGGCACGCCCGGCGTCAGGTTTTCGCGCGCCACTTTCACGCCGTCGGCAGTGTGCGTGTCGATCATCGTGCCGTAGCGGGCAAACACGTCGCGAATGGTGTTGACGCGGTCCTCGTGCGAGCTACGGCCGGAGACAAAGCCGAACTCGGCGATGCGGTCGAACTCCGGCTTGCCGGTCATCGAGAAGCCACCCTTCTCGTCCACGTCGCGGAAGAGCTGCGTGAGGCGCGCCGGATCGCGGTCGAGCAGGTCGAACACGAAGCGCTCGAAGTTCGACGCCTTGCTGATGTCCATGCTCGGGCTCGACGTGTGATATGTCTGCGCGGCCGAACGCACGCGGTAGGTGCCGGTGCGGAAGAACTCGTCGAGCACGTCGTTCTCGTTGGTGGCGACGACCAGCTTGTCGATCGGCAAACCCATCATGCGCGCGATGTGGCCGGCGCAGACGTTGCCGAAGTTGCCCGACGGCACGCAGAACGACACCTTGTCGCC
>JGI24740J21852_10000315_pt1 | contig 20624 bp, 20 predicted proteins | sample KBSCornC6_FD_21852 | JGI IMG/M metagenome (IMG submission 21852) | reverse complement strand
CATTTGACAGAAATCCCGGAGAGCCCGACAGCTTCCTGGATGCACCCCCGGCCGTTCCCTTGCGCCGGGGGTGCTTTCTTATGTGCGTCATTCCTTGGTCCACGGTAATTTTACGTTACGGAATGGCTGTTTTTCTGACGTAAAATTGTCGTTCGTCCGCGCCAGACTGCATTTGGTCGAGAAGTGCGTCGTTGGCCGACCCGCCTGGCCGCCGGTCGAAAGCGAAAAGCGACGCATTCGCAAAAGGCCTACACGGATGAAGTGCGAAGACAGGGACAATGATCTGTTCGTTCTGGGATCTCTTCATTCAGGGATCTGGTTGTTCAGGCCGCTCTTCTCTTCGCCTGAGGCTTGCCGAGCGCGTGGCGCNAGGGGGCCGGGAAAAGCATTAGAGTCGAGGAGACAATTGCCATGATCGCCTTCAAGTTCGCCCCCGCCTTCGCCGCCATCGTCGCCCTGGGTGCGGCCGGCGCGGCATCCGCCACCGAATTCCAGTCCAACGGGAAGACTGTCGAGGTCAACTATCATGATCTGGACCTGTCCAGCGCGAAGGGACAGAATATGCTGAAGGGCCGCATCTGGCGGGCCGCCTGGAAGGTGTGCGCGGATGGCGCGACCTCTGCCGAAATGAAGAAATGCCAGTCGGTCGCCGCGGCGCATGTGCGCAGCTCGGTCGAACTGGCGGTCGCCAAGGCCCAGAGCGGCGAGCGCTATGCCGATATGAACAAGGAAAAGCCGGTCGGCCTGGGCAACTGAGTTTTTCCAGTCGATCCTGAAGAAGGCCCGGTGGATGCCGGGCCTTTTTTCGTTTCCGGATCAGATCGAAAGCTGATCCAACGCGGATTTCGATCCGATGAAATGAGATCGCCGTCCTTGAGTGTCGGTTCCCGCGATATCCTGATGGGCGGCGACCATAGGCGCTCACCGATAAATGCCGTTCTGACGGACGCCATTCAGATTGCAGGCGGTTTGATCGACTGTTAGCCGGACTTCAGGACGCAATTGAGCGCCGGAGCAATCAGCGTCGAGCACAATCTTGATGGAGCTATGACATGGCGAGTGCAACGGAAAGCCCGATTCTGGTGACCGGTGCGACAGGTGCTCAGGGAGGCGCGGCAGCCCGAGCGCTGTTGCGAGCGGGGTACCATGTGCGGGCGCTCGTTCGCAATCCCGGCGCAGCTGCGGCGCGGGCGCTGATGCAGCAAGGAGTTGAGGTCGTGCAGGGTGACTTCGACGATGTGGCCAGCCTTGACATGGCCGTCGCCGGCGCCGCTGGCATATTTTCCATGCAGATGCCGGCTGGCCCGGACGATCCTGATAGAGAGGTCCGGACCGGCCAGGCTCTGGTGGATGCCGCCTACCGCGCCGGCGTTCAGACATTTGTTCACACGTCTGTCGCGCGCGCAGGGGACCAGGCCGACTTTGTCGGGATGAATGACGGGCGCTGGCCGCGCACTTACTGGGACAGCAAATCCGCTGTGAATGGAGCGGTTGCGGCGCGGGGGTTCGACCGGTTCGTGATCCTGAAGCCCGCCTTCATGATGGACAATCTGTTGCCGCCAAAAGCAGCTTTCATGTTCCCCGCATTGGCCGCAAGGGGACGCATCGAAACGGCGATCGCGACCGAAACCCGGCTCGATTGGATCGCCGCGGATGACGTGGGCGCGTTTGCCGCCGCAGCATTCGGGAACCCGGACCGTTTCAATGGTCGCTCAATCGATCTTGCCGCCGAAGCGCTGACCATGGAGGAAGTGGCGGCCAAGATCGCGGCCGGCACAGGAAAGCCCGTCATTGCCGTATCACTGTCGGAAAGTGATGCGGTAGCCAGTGGGATCAATCCCGCCGTCGCATCGAGCCAGGCCTGGAACAATGTGGAGGGATATAAGGTCGATCTGGCCGCGACCCACGCCTGGGGAGTGCCCCTCACTTCTTTCGATAAGTGGATCGCGAGTTATCGTGACCAGTTCGTTATAAGCCCAGTTCGTTATANGCCCAGTTCGTTATAAGCCCAGTTCGTTATAAGCTAAGTCGCGCAAGCTCCCGGTTTGTGAAATCCTAGCGCCCGGCCATGGCGCGGGCGTTGGTGAGATAGGTGCGGCCGATGCGGATTTCGCCGCCATCGGCGAGGCAGGCCGACCAGACGCCGCTGCCGTCATGGCGAAGCCGGGAGATATGGTCGCGGCGCACGATGTGCGAGCGGTGCAGGCGGACGAATTGCTGCGGGTCCAGCCGGTTTTCCAGCGAACTGATCGTCTGGTGCAGAAGGTAGCTGTTGGCCCCGACATGCAGCCGCATATAGTCCCGCTCCGCCTCTATCCGGTCGATCTGGGCCGCGCCGATGCGGATCAGTTCGGAGCGGTGCGGCACCCAGAATTCCTCCGCCCATTCCGGTTCCTCCTTCGCGCTGATGGCGGGGGAGGGCGCGGCGCGGTTGCCCAGCGCCTGTTCGACGCGATCGATGGCGCGCGACAGGCGTTCATGCGCGACCGGCTTCAGCAGATAGTCCACGGCGGCGAGGTCGAACGCCTCCACCGCGAAACCTTCGAACGCGGTGACGAAGATCACCGCCGGACAGAGGCCCATGCGCGAGGTAGCCCGCGCCACGCCGATGCCGTCGAGCAGCGGCATGGCGATGTCCAGCATCACCAGGTCCGGTTCCAGCCCCTCGATCAGGCGCAGCGCCGCTTCGCCNTCGCTGGCGGTGCCGACCAGCGCGATGCGCGGTTCACGGGCGCAGAGCATCTGCAGGCGTTCCACCGCCAGCGGTTCGTCGTCGACGATGAGAGTCCTGATGGTCATGTCAGATGCTCCGTCGGATGATGGGCAGGGTCAGGTCCACGGTGAAACCGCCGCCGTTGCGCGGACCATAGTCGATGCGGCCCTCTTCACCGAAGCGGGCAATCAGGCGGTCGCGCACATTGGCAAGGCCGATGCCGCTGCCCGCATCGGCGCCGCTTGGCGGCTTGTCGCCATTGTCGGTGACGCTGAGGCGGAGCATGCCCTCCTCCTCCCGCGCGGCGATGGTGATGGTGACCGGGCTGGACGTGCGCGACACCCCGTATTTTATGGCGTTTTCCACCAGCGGCTGGAGGATCAGGCCGGGGACGCAGGCGCCCAGCAGCCGGTGCGGGATCTGGATGCTGGTCGACAGGCGATCGGGAAAGCGCACGGATTCGATGTCGAGATAGAGTTTCTGGAGGTGCACCTCCTCCTCCAGCGAGACATCGTCCAGCGGGTCGCCCGTCAGGCTGGTGCGGTAGAAATTGGAGAGGGAGAGGATCATCTGTTCCGCCTCGTCCCGCCGGTCCTTCATGACGAGGGAAGAGAGCGAGTTCAGCGTGTTGAACAGGAAATGGGGGTTCACCTGATAGCGCAGCGAGCGCAGTTCCGCCTGCTGGGCGGCGCGTTCCAGCCGGGCGGCGCGGCGTTCCACCCGATGGGCTTCGCTGGCGTAGGACAAGGCGAGATAGAGGCCGGCCCAGGCAGCGAGGAAGAAATAGCGGCTGATCGCGTCCTCCACGATCTGCATCAGGGCAAAGCCCTGTTCGCTGGCATATTTCTGATAATCGCTATCGGGGATGAGCGAGACCGGGTCGTAGATGTTGAAGACGTAGAAATTGGCGGCCGCCGTGGCCAGCGCGAAGGGCGCGGCGAGCGAGAAGGCGGCGATGATGCGCGTCGCCAGCGGCTGGCGGTCGAACCGCCGCAAGCAGAGATAGAGGATCCAGGTGACGACGATGCCGATCACCGTCACCACCGCGCGGCGGGCGGCCATGGCTCCCTGCGCCTCGAACCCCATGACGGAGGCGCGCAGCGTCACCAGCATCGCGTAGAAGAACCAGAAACCCAGTATCGAATAAAGCGCGACCGTCGGCGGCACGCCCGGCTCGCCGTCTTCATTTTTTATGTTCATGGCCGCAGTCTAGGCGAGGGCGCGGCGTCTGTCGCCCCTTCGCGCCGAAGCTGGTCGAAAGCTTCCATGCGTTGGTCGATGGAGGCGGCCGGCGGAACCCGCCCTTGCCGCCGTCCGTTTCCTGTTCCGGAAGGTGCTCGCGACCGCTTTGGCCTTTTTCGGCGCGGCGCGACCATGAGGAGAGCATGATGAACGACAAGACCGATATCAGGCCCAACAGCCGCGAGGAAGCGCATGACAAGCGGTCCACCGATGCGCAGGACCACGCCGTGACGACCGAGGAGAAGCTGGACGAGGGATTGATGGACAGCATGGACGCGTCCGATCCGCCATCGGCCACGGCGCCGGGCGACCATGGCGATCCGGTTCCTTCTTCCGGCTTTCCCGAAGGCGAGGACAAGAAGGACGAGCGATAGACGGCCCGGCAAATCGTGATATGATCGGTTGGAGGGGTGGCCGCGTCGCCGCCCCCGCAGGTGAGAGGAGCCAATTCATATGCCGACTTCCGCCACTCCCGCGATCGAACGCATTGCCCGCGTGCTGGCCGGGCGCCAGCTCAGCCTGAATGGCGAGGGCAAGGATCCGCACGCGGCGAGCGCAGTCGATGCCAGTTGGCAGGACCATATCGACGATGCCTATGCGATCCTCCACACGCTGCGCGAGCCTGATGCGCAAATGGCGCAGGCGGGTGACGTGACCGTGTGGCGCAGCATGATCGGCGCGGTCCTGGAGCGCCGCGCCGGATAGCGGGCGGTCAGGGCCTGCTCCCTGCGGCGCATTGGGGGAAGGCGCTGGCTGCGCCCCCCCCCCCGTGTTATTCGATTGAGCGCATTCATAAAAATTACATGTTGCGCCGCACAAGAAAAAATGATTCCCTGTACCTGTCGGCAGAACCGGCGCTTAAGCTTGCAGTAACCATATGGGGCGCATGTTCTGCTTACGACTTGAAGTCGGAGGGCAAAGACATGGGCACGAGTGCAAGACCTGCGGACGGGGCGATCACCCTGGCCGAGTTGCGTGAATTCGCCAGTTTCCCGGCCGCCACGCAGCGCTATATTCGACGATCGCTGGACATTGGGCTGCATCGGCGCGACGCCATGAAGCTGTGGTCGCGCGACATGGTGGAGGAAGCCAGCATTCGCGCCCAGGCACGGATCTATGGACGGCTGGACGAGATCAAGGCGCGGGTGCCCGACGACAGCGGCCTGGACCAGATGGAGCCGTTCATGGCGCCGCTGGTGACGGTTTCCGCCTTCGACCTGGGGCAGGACCGGCTGTGCAGCTTCTCTGCCTATCGCTTCCTTTATGAGCGCCTGCTGGGAGCGGGTTCGCGGCCATGGCTGCCGGGGGCCTTCTGTGCGGCGGCCAGCCTGCCGCATCTGCATCCCGAAAAGCGCCGGGCGCTGCTCCAGTCGATCAGCGAGGCGGCGGCGACGGCGGTCGGATGGTCGAACAGGGAGCCGACCTTCTATCCCGAATGGGTCGAGAAGGTGGATTTGAGCAAGGCGAACTGAGCAAGCTTGACCGGCCCATCCGGGGGGAGGGGCCGTGGCGATGCGGCGATGACGGCGCGGCGGAGGAGGTCCGGCGCGCCGTTGGCTTTTTGAGCGCGTGAAGGCAGCTAGAGCGATTTCCAAGCGATCGGAACCCGCTCTGGAGGCTTGATCCAGGTCTAGATTATCGCAATCGACTTCGCGTCTGAACCATGTCTTATTGCGGTCCGCAGGCATCAGTCTGTGTGCGACCCAACTGAAGCCCCGCCTTCCTTCGCAAGGAGCGGGGCTCCTTTGCCTCTGGGAAAGGGAAATCGGGTCAGCGGCGGGTTTCGAAGGTGGAAGTGGTGCGCGGCTGCCGGAGTCGGACGGGCGTTCCCAGTTCGCGTTTCAGCATTGCCAGCATCCAGTTGCGGTGGCGGTCGATGAATTCGGGGAATGTGTCGGGCCGCGGGATCGAACCGGGGCACATCCCAGTCCGACGCGATTTCCTGATAGGGCTGGATGGTCTGGCCCGCCCCATCGTCAGGCAGGTCGACATGGCTGCCGAAATAGCTGTTTCGCCGGAAGCGGATCGATTCGGCCGGGGCGAAGCCGGCCCTGATCAGATAGTCGGGGCCGCTGCGTCCGTTTTCGCTGCCGTAGCGGGCGGTGCCCGCCACCCTGAAGACGTTGCGCGCGAAGCGCACCTTCCGCGCCCAGCCTTCCCACTGGGTGGCGACGATCATCTGCACGTCCATCGCCGGGCCGACATGGATGACGTTTCTTTCGATCCGGGCGTCCGACACATTGCCGGAAAGCTGGAAGATGCGGGTGCCGTCGTTGCGGCTGACGTTGAAGCGCGCCAGCGTGCCGCGATTGCCCAGATTGTCCTTGTCATTGGGCCGGGGCGAACAGATCAGCAGGAATCCGCCGGCATTGTCGTGGCTGTAATTGTAGAGGAAGGTCGTCCGGCGCGAGTTGAAATCGGAATCGAAACCCTGGCCGTCATAGCGGGTGCGCGTATGCGCGGCCTCGTTGAGCTGGATCAGGCTGTTGTCGGTGCTCCATTGCCAGATGCCGGCATTGTAGCCGGGGGCGCGGCTGCCGGCGGCGAGGACGATATTATGTTCGATCAGGGCGCCGTCGGTGCCGCGCGGGACGATGCCGTCGCCGCCAATATCCTCCAGATAATTGTCGCGGATCACCACCTTCCTGCTGGGGAACCAGTCAAGGGAGGACACGCGGTCGCTGATCCCGGCGATGCCGGATCGGTCGACGCGCCACAGGATGTTCCGTTCGATCGCCAGATCGTCGAAGCGGGTGGCGACCTGCCGGCCGGTGGCGCGGAAGAGGATGCCGCCATTGTCCTTGCGGTCGTTGGTGCCGCGGACATCGTGGACATAATTGTCGCTGATGCGGATGCCCCGCGTCACGCCGCGATTTTCGGCGCGCACCAATATGCCGATGCGGGGCGCCGGGGAGGGCGCGTCGTTGGTGGCTTCCAGGCCGCTGATCGTGACATGATCGGCGTCGATCACGCCGATGGCATATTCGGCAACGCCGCCCGCATCGATGCGGGGCCGGGGACCGGCGCCGGTCGCGCCGACGATGATGGGTGATCCCGCCTTGCCAGAGCGGGCGATCGTCAGCGGTTCATGCCAGACCGAGCCGGCGGTCAGCAGCACGCGGTCGCCGGGCTGGAGCGGCCAGCCATTGACCCGCGCCAGGGACCGCCACGCCCTGTCGCCCGCCGTGCCGTCCGCCCGGTCGTCGCCCATGCGGGAATCGACATAATAGGTTTCGGCCCGGGCCACATCGACAAGGGCGGCGGCCATCGATGCGGCGGGGANCAGGAGCGCTGGAGCAAGGAGCCGGAAGGGCTTTGGCAAGAGGTCTGTCTTTCGCGGCATGACGGTCGCGCTCCAGCCTGATGGATGGCCGCTGAACGGTCAATGAAGAGATGGCGGCCCCTGGAAAAGTCGCGCAGGCAGGGAAAATAGCGGCGGAAAGCCCCTTGAACTGCTGGCTGGGGCGCCTAGATTGGGCTGGTCACTCTCCCCCCTTGAGTGACACCTCCCTGAACCTTGGCCCCGCCGTGCAGCTCTGCTCCGGCGGGGTTTTCTTTTGCCTGCCGCCCGACATGTGGGCAAAAGATTACAGGCAATTAAATTGAACAATTCGGCGGGGGCGTCGAAGGAGGGGCATGGCTTGGGAAAGGCGCCCTTTATGGAAGGCGGGCTAGAGACAGTTTATCATAGCTGCCGCGCCGAATTGTTGCGCTTCCTGGTCGCGCGCACCGGCAGCGGGCCCGAGGCGGAGGATATACTGCAGGACATGTGGCTGCGGATCGGCGAGGGCAGGAGCGGTCCCCGTCGCCAATGGACGCGCCTATCTCTATCGGATTGCGCAGAATCTCGTGCTCGACCGCCTGCGGGAGGCGCGACGGCGCGGCGCCCGCGAGCAGAGCTGGATGGAAGTGGCGTCGGGCGTCGACCTGCGCGGTCCCGATCCCGCCGATCCCCGCGCCGATGCGCTGGCGCAGATAAGCGAAAGGGAGGAGGTGGCGCGCCTTGCCTCCGCCATCGCCAACCTGCCCGCTGGCGCCCGCCGCGCTTTCCAGTTGCACAAGCTGGAGGGGTTGTCGCATGACGAGGTGGCGCAGCGGCTGGGCATCAGCAAGAGCGGGGTCGAAAAGCATATGGCGGTGGCGATGAAATATTTGCGCCGCGCATTGTCCGAGGACTGAGGCCAGGCTGACCCGGTGACGTTATAGCGGGGAACGGCGCATGTGCGGGGGGCTGCGCAGCGACTGGACAGGTTTGATGGGACCGGCTTTGGACGATGAGACGATCCTCGACCAGGCGATTGCCTGGCACCGCGCGCAGGATGACGCGGATTTCGACTGGGACGGCTTCACGCTGTGGCTGGAGGCGGTTCCCGCACATCGTACCGCGTTCGATTCGATCGCATTGATCGACGCGAGGATCGCCGATCATCGCGCCACATTGGCCGCGCTGATGCCGTCAATGGAGGCGCCGTCGATGGGCATGTCCGTCCCGCCGGTCGCGATGCGGGCGCCCCGCCGCCGCTGGATCGGCGGCGGGATCGCTGCGGCGCTGGCGCTGGCGGTCGGCATTCCTTTCTTTCGTCCCTCTATGCCGCCGCCGGTCGATTATCGCACCGGGCCGGGGCAGGCGCGCACCATCATGCTGAAGGACGGTTCCCGCATCGCGCTGGCCGCCGCCAGCCATTTGCGCGTGGCGGGCGCGGCGCAGGACAGGCTGGCGCTGGAGGGCAGCGCGCTGTTCGACATTCCCCATCGCCCGGACAGGACCATGACGATCGATGCAGGCGGGCAGCGGATCAGCGATATCGGCACGCGATTCGACATATTGGCCGACGCCCGCATGATGCGGGTNGCCGTTGCCGAAGGAAGGATCAGCGTCGCGCCGCGTGACGGCGGCGATACGGTCGAACTGCCGGCCGGNCGGCAGTTGCTGGTCGACCGGGTGACGCGCCGGGGAACGACCGCCGCCATATCCCCCGGAACGGTCGGAAGCTGGCAGCAGGGACGGCTGGTCTATGAAGGCGTGCCGCTCTCTCTGGTCGCGTCCGATCTCAGCCGCTATGCAGGGGTGCCTGTGAAGGCTGGGGCCGATGTTGCCGACCGGCCATTTTCCGGTGTNTTGATCGTGGGGGACGGTTCGGGTCTTGTCGGTGAAGTCGCGCAGTTCATGGACCTCAGGATCGTGCATAAGGGCGGCATTGTGTTGCTGCGCGCTGGCGCCCGGTAGCGCCTGGGCGCAGCAAGAACGGCCAATCCATATCGAATCCGCGCCGCTGGCCGATGCGCTGGCGGACCTGTCGCGCCAGACGGGAATAGCGATCGGCTTCGAAGGGCGGCTGCCCGCGCGCCGGTCGCACCGCGTCGACGGGCGGCTGACGGTGGAGCAGGCGCTGGCGCGGTTGCTGGCGGGAACGGGGCTGGAGGCGCGGCGCCTGTCCCCGACCGCCTATCGGCTGGTGCGCGCCGCGCCCGTCGCGCCGCCCCTGCCTGCCCGGTCGGCCTCCGCACCGCCGCCGCAGGGAATGGCGGACATCATCGTCACCGGCGCGAAGCGCGAGGAGCCGCTTGCGCGCCTGCCGATCTCCGTCGCGGTGGTGCAGGCGCCAGGCGATCAGGGCGGCACGCTGCTTTCCGGCACGCAGGAAGTGGCGCAGCGGCTGGATGGGCTGACGCTCACCAATCTGGGGCCGGGGCGCAACCGCCAGTTCATCCGCGGCGTGGCGGACAGCCCGTTCAACGGCAACAGCCAGTCGACCGTCGCCATCCTGATCAACGATGCCCGCGCCACCTATAACGCGCCCGATCCCGACCTGCGGCTGGTCGATGTCGAGAGGGTGGAACTGCTGAAAGGGCCGCAGGGGTCGCTTTACGGCAGCGGGACGCTGGGCGGCGTCTATCATATCGTCACCCGCCCGCCCGATGCCGGGACGTTCGCGGGACAGGCGGGGTTGGAGGCATCGCTTGCCACCCATGGCGAAATGGGCGGCAGCGCGGAGGCGATGATCAACCTGCCGGTGGTGACCGACCGGCTGGCGGTGCGTGCTGTCGGTTATGCGGCGCGCGAGCCGGGCTGGATCGACACGGCGGGCCGCGGCGATTCGAACCGCAGCGAGGTGCGCGGCGCCCGGCTGGCGGTGCGCGCCCTGGCGGGCGACTGGACCGTCGACCTGAACGGCATGTTCCAGTTGCAGGACGTCGCGGACAGCCAATATGTCTATGCCCGCCATGCGCTGACGCGGCCGGACCAGGTGGCCGAGCCGCATGACAACGACTTCGCCCTTGCCTCGCTGCGCGTGGCGGGAAAGCTGGGCGACATGGATCTGGTCTATGCCGGCAACTGGGTCGACCACGACGTGTCGAGCACGCTGAACGCCAGCGACCTTTCCCAGGCCGCCTTCGGCGTCGCGCCGCCCTCTCTCTATTTGGAGCAACGGCGCAATCGGCTGTTCGATCAGGAAGTGCGCCTGTCGGGCCAGCGGGACGACGGCCTGTCCTGGCTGGCGGGCCTGTCCTTCATGGATGTGCGCAACCATTTTTCGGGCGTGATCGAGGGTGCGCGGGACAGGACGGTCGCCACCGGCATCCAGGGCGTGGCCGAATTCGCCGCCTTTGGCGACATGCGCGTGCCGCTGACCCCGGCCCTGTCGCTCAGCGTCGGCGGGCGGCTGTTCCTTTCCCGGCTGGAGGCGGAGCAGGGCGGCCGCCGCACGCGGGTGGAGGTGTCGGTGACCCGCAGCGGCTTCACCCCGTCGCTGGCGCTGTCCTGGCAGGCGGGCGCGCGCGACTTCCTTTATCTGCGCTATGCCGGGGCGCGGCGGCCAGGCGGGCTGACGCAGACCAGCGCGAGGTCGGCCGAACGGTTCGAATCCGACGAGTTGCAGACATTCGAAACGGGGTGGCGGCATACGGCCTCGCCATCGCTGACGGTCAATGCCGACGCCTTCCTGACGACATGGTCGCACATGCAGTCCGACTATCTGCTGACGGACGGGCTGATCGGCACGCGCAATGTCGGCGACGCGCGCATCTACGGGATCGAGGCATCGATCGACTGGAAAGTGGCTTCGGCCTGGGCGGTCAGCGCCGGGCTGGTGGGGCAGAGCGCGCTGCTGACCCGGACCAGCGCCGGCCTGCGGGTGGACGACCGGCATCTGCCCGTCATTCCCGACTGGAAGGCGCGGCTGGGGATAAGCCGTGATCTTGGCCTGCTGGGGTGGAGGGGCAGCATGGGCGCGCATGTCAGCTATCTCAGCCCATCGCACCTCAGTTTCGATCCCGGCCTGGACAGGCGGATGGGCGACTATGCGCTGGCCGATGCCGATCTGACGCTGCGTCGGGGTGGATGGAGCGTGCGGCTGTCAGGCAGCAACCTGTTCGATTGCAAGGCGGACAGCTTTGCCTTCGGCAATCCCTTTACGCTGGACAGGGGGCCGCAATATACCCCGCTGCGACCGCGGCAGTGGACGGTCGGGTTCACGAAAAACTGGTGACCGGCCGCCGGCCGAGCGCATAGGTGGCGGTATATCCGACATGGTCGGACAGCATGGTGCCGTCCGGCCCATGGCCGAAGGGGATGTCGATCCGGCGCAGCGTCAGCGTCGTCCGCTGGCCCGGCGCGAAAAACTCCCAGTCGCGGGCGCGCTGCTGCGACAGGCGGGCGTCGGCGGAAAAGGGGAGGTGCAGCGCCGCCGCCGCGGCATAGGCGTTGTTCATGGGGGCGCCGAAGCTCCAGTCCCGCGCCGCATGGTCGGTCAGGTCGATGCGCCGTCCGCTGGTCTGGCCGGCATTGAAATCGCCGCCGACGATCAGCGGGTCGCGCGGGTCGTGCCATTGGCGGATGAAGGCGGTGAGGCTGGCGATCTGAAGGCTGTGCGCTTCGTTGGAGCGGGCGTCCGACACGTCGGAGGCGCGGCGGCTGTTGAGATGGGTGGTGACGACATCGACCGGTTCGGCCTGGCCGGGCAGGCTGACCCGCACCAGCATCGCGCCCTTGTTCGCCAGGCAGTCGAACCCCGCGCAGGCGAAGCGCGGAAAAGCCATGCGGTGGACCGCGACGATCGGATAATCGGACAGGATCTGAAGCCCGCTGCCGACATATTTGCCGACGCCCTCGCCATGGGTCCAGCTTTCGTCGGCGGCGAAGCGCTGCTGCGCGCCGACCGGGGTGGCGCCGTTGGTCGCCCGGTCGTCCGGTCCGTCCGCGACATAGGGATAGCCTGCCGCCCGCCCGATCGCTTTCGCATCGTCGGTGAACGCCTCCTGCAGCAGCACGATATGGGGATTGCGCCCGGCGGCCCGCATGTCGCGCAGCGTTGCCGCGATGCGGTCGAAATCGGCCGGACGACCCCAGGCCAGCGGCCAGGGCAGGCCGTGGATATTATAGGTCATGACCGACAGCGTGCCGTCGAAATGCACAGCTTCCGTCCGGGGCGCCGCGCCGCGCGTGTTTGCGGAAGGGGCCGCCGCGACGAGGGCGGCGGCGGCGATCATCGGCACGGTCCATGTTAAAATGCGCACAGCCTGTTCTCCTGTGGCGCGATGACGGCGTCGGCGCGGCGGCACCGCAGTTGTCGTGCCACATTAAAAAATATTCCTGCTCGGGCTGCGGTGTCCCGTGGCGGTGGCGTCATCGAGACAAGACCGAAAGGCAGATATGGCGACAATTGTCACAGTGAAGTCATCACCCGGCATCATAGGGCGTTCGATCGGCGCAGGTGTTCGGGGGGCGTGAACCTGTCATGAAACGGCTTCTTCTATCCATTCATGATGTCGGCCCGCGATTCGAGGGTGAAGTCGACCGGCTGCTGGACCGGCTGTCGCTTCACGCCGCGCCGGACACGCTGGCGATGCTGGTGGTGCCCAATCATTGGGGCGCGCATCCGCTGCTGCCCGGATCGCCCTTTGCGACGCGGCTGCGCCGCTGGGCGGAGGCGGGGGTCAGCATGTTCGCCCATGGCTGGTTCCACAGGGACATGGCGACCCATGACGATGCGATCGCGCGGTTCAAGGCGAGGCACATGACCGCCGGCGAGGGCGAATTCCTGGGGTTGGACAGGGTGACGGCGGCGCGGCGCATGGCCGAGGGCCGGGACCTGATCGAACAGGTCACGGGCGTGGCGGTCACAGGCTTCGTGGCGCCGGCCTGGCTATATGGCGCACCCGCGCGCGAGGCGCTGGGCCAGAGCGGATTTGCGCTGGCGGAGGACCATATGAGGGTGTGGCATCCGCCGTCGGGCAGGATATTGGCGCGAGGGCCGGTCGTCACCTGGGCCAGCCGCAGCCGGGCGCGGATCGCATCGTCGCTGTTGGCGGCGCGCCTGTTGCCGCCGGTCCTGCGCCATGCGCCGGTGGCGCGTGTGGCGGTGCATCCGGGCGATGCCCATGTGCCGGCCCTGCTGGACAGCATCGACCGGGTGGTGCGGCGGCTGGCACGCACGCACCGGCCCGCCCGCTACGGCGACCTGCTGGCGGGATGAGATGCGGATCCTGACTTTCCTCCACAGTTTCGAGCCCGGCGGGGTCGAACGGGTCGCGCTGAGGCTGGTGCGCCGCTGGCGGGAGCAGGGCGTCGATGCGCCGCTGTTCCTGGGGCGCGGCGAGGGCGCGATGCGGGGCGAGACCGGCGAGGGACTGGACCCCCATGTGCCGCGCGGTCCCGGATTTTCCGTCGCGGCCTTCGAGACGCTGTGGATGATCATGACCCTGCCAGGGTTCATCCGCCGGACGAAGCCCGATGTCCTGTTCTGCGCGGGCAACAGCTATGCCGTGGTCGCCGTGGCGATGAAGCTGTTGCTGGGGCGCGCCTGTCCGCCGGTGCTGGCGAAGATCAGCAACGACCTGGAAAGGCGCGACATGATCTGGCCCGCGCGCATCGCCTATCGGTTGTGGCTGCGCATCCAGGGCCGGTTCATCGATCATTTCATTGCCATGGCGCCGGGGCTGGAGCGGGAGATCACAGCGCTTGTCCGTCCGGGCGCCGGTGCGATCAGCGTCATTCCCGATCCGGCCCTGTCGGTCGACCAGATCGAGCGTTTGCGCGCCGTCCGCAGGGCAGACGAGGGTAGCGGTCGCCGCTTCGTCGCCATCGGCCGTCTGGCGCGGCAGAAGAATTTCGCGCTGATGCTGGCCGCCTTTGCACGGGCGGCAGGGGCCGAGGACCAGTTGCTGATCTTTGGCGAAGGGCCGGAGCGGGGCAGGCTTGCCGCCTGCGCCCGGCGGCTGGGCATTGCCGACAGGGTGATGTTCATGGGCCATGTCGCCGACCCCGCGCTGCAGACCGGCGGGGCNGCCGCGTTCCTGCTGTCGTCCGACTATGAAGGCGTGCCCGCCGTGCTGCTGGAGGCGCTGGCCGTGGGCCTGCCGGTGATCGCGACCGAATGCAGCGCGGCGATGCGATCGCTGCTGGAGGACGGGGCGCTGGGCCAGCTTGTGCCGCCGGGCGACCTTGCCGCCTTTTCCGCCGCCCTTGCGCAAGCGCCCATGCCGCAGGACGCCGCCGCCAGCCTGGCGCAGGCGCGGCGGTTCACGCTGGAAGCGGCATCGGCCGCCTATCTCGACTGTTTCGCCGGAATTTCCGCGCGGCCGACTGAGGTTCGCCGCGGCGCGCGACGTCACTCCATCCCGTCCACAATGACGAGCCCCCTATGACCGGCAACAGCACTACCGGCCTTCTTCCTCCCTCCGCCGTGCCGATCGACCAGGCAATGCTGGACCCCAAGCCGCTGATACAGTCGGGCCGCAACTGGACCCGCTGGGCCGGGCCGCTGGTGTCGGTGCTGATCCTGGTCGTGGCGCTCCACCAGTTTCACGGGCTGGATCCCGCCAGCCTGTGGGCGATGGTGCCGGGCAGCATCGCCTTCTGGGCGGCCTTTGCGCTTTATTACCTGGCCGGTCCGCTGTCGGAATGGGTGATTTTCCGCCGCCTCTGGGCGATCCCGGCCGAAGGTTTCGCCGCGTTGCTGCGCAAGCTGGTGAGCAATGAGATCCTGCTGGGTTATCTGGGCGAGGTCTATTTCTACGCCTGGGCGCGGCGCAGCGCGAAGATCACCACAGCGCCCTTTGGCGCGATCAAGGACGTGACCATCCTGTCCGCGCTGGTCGGCAATGGCGTCACGCTGGTCATGGTCGCCTTTGCCGTGCCGCTGCTGGGTGCGGTGGATGCGCGGCTCAACAGTTGGGAAGTCGGCGGGTCGATCCTGTTCGTGCTGGCGACGTCGCTGGTGGCGATGCTGCTGCGCAAGCGGCTCTTCACCCTGCCGCGCGCTGAATTGTGGGTGGTGGCGGGCATCCATTTGCTGCGCATCATCGCGACCACGGTGCTGGCGGCGATGATGTGGCACATGTTGCTGCCGGACATTCCGCTGAGCTGGTGGATCCTGCTGGGCACGCTGCGCCAGCTCGTCTCGCGCCTGCCCTTCCTGCCCAACAAGGATGTGGTGTTCGCCGGCATGGCCGCCTTCCTGATCGGACGCGACAGTGAGATCGTGTCGGCCATGGCGCTGATGGCGTCGCTCATCCTGGCGGCGCACCTGCTGGTCGGCATGGCGCTGGGCGTGACCGGCCTCATGAAAGAGGGACGGGCGCAGTGATCGCGATGCTGATGCTCGCCGCGGCCATCCCGTCCAGCCCGGATTTGGGCAAGGCGGAGGGCCGGTGCCGCGCGAGCGAGAATGGCCCGGCCTTCCTGGTCGAGGTCAAGGGCCTGAAGGATCGCAAGGGTCGGCTGAAGCTGGAACTCTACCCCGCCAACGACACGGATTTCCTGGCGGACGACAATGTGCTGGTGGCGGCGGGCAAGCCGTTTCGCAGGGTCGAGGAGGCGGTGCCGGCCGCCGGGCCGGTACAGCTTTGCATCCGCGCGCCGGGCCCCGGCACCTATGCGCTCAGCCTGTTGCACGATCGCGACGCCAATCGCCGCTTCTCGATTTCGGTCGATGGCATCGGTTTTGCCGGCAATCCCAAGCTGGGCTGGTCCAAGCCGTCTGCCGCCGCCGCGAGCGCGACGGTGGACAGCGGCCCGGCCCACATCGTCATCATCGTCAATTATCGCCGGGGACTCTTCTCCTTCGGCCCGATCAAGGATTAGGTCATGCGCATCGTGGATGTCTGCGCTTTCTACGCGCCCAGCGGCGGCGGCGTGAAGACCTATGTCGAACGCAAGCTGCGCGCAGGGGCGATGGCCGGCCATGAGGTCATNATCCTGGCTCCGTCGGACAGCGACCAGGTGGTGGANGCNGGNGGCGGCAGGATCGTCATGCTGCCCGCGCGGCGCTTTCCGCTCGACCGGCGCTATTCCTATTTCGACGATGAAGCCTCGCTCCACGCCATGCTGGACCGGTTGCAACCCGATCTGGTCGAGGCGTCCTCCCCCTGGTCCAGCGCGGCGATGGTGGCGCGCTGGCGGGGCGATGCGCCGCGCGCGCTGATCATGCATGCCGATCCGTTGTCGGCCTATGCCTATCGCTGGTTCGGATCGGTGCTGAGCCGCGAGGCGATCGATCGCGGGTTCGACTGGTTCTGGCGCCATCTGCGCCGGCTGGACCAGCAGTTCGACCTGGTGGTCAGCGCCAGCGACAGCCTGTCCCAGCGGCTGGAGGCCGGCCGGCTGCGGCGGGTGATGACCCTGCCCATGGGCGTCGAACCGGGCTATTTCAGCCCGGCGCATCGCAATGAAGGACTGCGCGCGCGCCTGCTGGAGCGTTGCGGCCTTGGGCCGGAGGCGACGCTGCTGCTGGGGGTGGGTCGCCATGCGCCGGAAAAGCGCTGGCCCATGGTGATCGATGCGGTGGCGTCGGCGGGCTTTTCGACGCCGGTCGGCCTGGTGCTGGTCGGCGACGGCCGGGAAAGGGCGCGGGTGCGCCGGGCGTCGGCCAATAATCCGCATATCCAGTTGCTGGCGCCGATGCATGCGCGACCGGCGCTTGCCGAACTGCTCGCCAGCGCCGACGCGCTGGTCCATGGCTGCGAGGCGGAGACATTCTGCATGGTGGCGGCCGAAGCGCGCGCCAGCGGCCTGCCCGTCATCGTGCCCGACGAGGGCGGTGCGTCCGACCAGGCGCGCAGTGGCGGCGGGTTGCTCTATCGCGCCGGGCAGGCCGACAGCCTGGCCGCTACCATCGTCGATTTCGCGCAGGCTGATGCTGTGGCGCGGCGCCGGACGGCGCTGGCGTCGGCTTCGGCGGTCATGACCATGGACGACCATTTCGACCGGCTGTTCGCGGTCTATGACGACATGACCAGGGAACGGCGCCATGTTGCTTGACCGGCCTATTGCCCGCCCCATGCGCCCGCGCCGCCGCCTGAGCCTTCTTGTCTTCCGCAGGCGGCCGCCCGACGCGGGACAGGCCCATCCCTGTGGTCTGCGTCATCGTTCCACCTGCGAAAGCTGGTCCTTGATGACCGCCATTCTCTGGTGGCTGTTGCGTTCCGATCGGTGACATCGGCGCGGCCGGGCTGCGCCGGCCGTGCCTGACGCCGGTCGCGCGGCTTTCCGCGATGCCGCTTATGCGGGGAGCGGCCTGCGCCGGTAGCGGAAATACCAGACTTCATGGCCAAGGCTGCGCGCCTTGGCTTCGTAGCGGGTTTCGGGCCAGCCGCCGGGGCGGTTCTGAAAATCCCGGGGGGTGCTGGCCAGCCATTCGAAATCGGGATGGCCGTTCATCACCATCAGCGCCCAGCGCAGATAGACGGGGTGATCCGTGCCGAAGCGGAATTCGCCGCCGGGCTTGAGCTTTCGCGCGATCATCGCCACGGGGCCGGGGTTCATCATCCGGCGCTTGGCATGGCGGGCCTTTGGCCAGGGGTCGGGATGGAGCAGATAGACGAAGCTGAGCGCACCGTCCGGTATCCGGCTCAGGACCGAGAGCGCGTCGCCCATATGGAGGCGGACATTGCCCAGCGCCTGGTCGCGGACATGGCCGAGCGCCGTGACGACGCCGTTCAGAAAGGGTTCGCAGCCGATGAAGCCATGATCGGGCAGCAGGTCCGCGCGATAGGCGAGATGTTCGCCGCCGCCAAAGCCGATCTCGAAATGCAGCGGGCGATCATAGCCGAACAGGCCAGCGGCGGTGACTTCCCCCTCCTCCGGCACGGAAAGGGCCGGCAGCAGGGTGTCGACCAGTTCCTGCTGCCCCTTGCGGAGCTTGTGCCCGGATTGGCGGCCGTAGAGGCGGTTGAGCGTGGTGGGATCGCCGGATTTATGCGCAGTCATGCGCGGCCCGATAGAGCATTTTCGAGGCGAACGAAATCACCCCGCGGATAAAGATGCAGGGTCGATCGAAATGGGAGGGAGCGGCAAGAAGATCGAGGCGCAATGGGGCGCCTCCTGTCCCCGGTGTTGAGGAGGTTGGGCCGGGGACAGGAGGCTCAGGCCTGACGCCGTGGGCGGGCGCCGGCTTGTTCCTTGGGGTGCGAGGGATTGGGTGCCGCGTTCGATGAGGGTCGGCGCGGAACCCGTCAGGTCATTTGCACTTTGTGAAGCGGCCTTTGGCGTCCTTGCACGGTCCCTTCTTGGCAACCGGCTTGGGCGGACATTTGACGAACTTTCCCTTCGCGTCCTTGCAGGGTGCGGCGAGCGCTGGGGCGGCGCTGCCAACCACGAGAGCAAGGCCGAGGAGGGCGGAAGTCAGTGACCTGGTCATCGCATTCCCCTTGGTAAGAGGGTTGCCGGACCCGACAGGGGTGCGGGTCCGACGCCCTGTTTATGGGCGTTTTGCAGGCGGCATGCCAATGAACTTTTCGTCATGTTGCCGCAATGCGAGGCGGGCGTCAGCGCGCGCCGGAGCACGCGATTCCGATGCCTTCCTGCTGCATCATGGCCGCGGCGCGTTCCGTGGCGACGCGGGTGTCGTCGGCCAGTTTCTTGACCTCGCCCGCGACGACCGCGAAGCCGCGCCCGGCCTCGCCGGCGCGGGCAGCCTCGATCCGGGCGTTGAGGGCGAGCATGTTGGTCTGGGCCGCGATTCCCCGTATGGTGGAGACGATGTCGGCCAACTGGTCCATGGTCCTTTCCAGCGCGTTCTTCTGCCGCTCCAGATCATGCTGAAGGCGGTGGCTGTCGGCGAGGCGGTGGCGGGCCTCCTGCTCCTGCCGGACCTGGCGGGTGATGTCGGTGGCGATCTTGACCACCTTGAGCGGCGTGCCGTCGGCTTCGAAGACGGGATTATAGGTCGCCTGCAACCAGATTTCGCGACCGTGGCGGTCGCGGCGGTCATAGGCGCCCGCGTCGAATGAGCCGGAGCCGAGTTTCCGCCAGAAATCGGCATAATCCTGCGAAGCGGCATGGTCCGGCGCGCAGAAGATCCGGTGGTGCTGGCCGACGACCTCTTCGAGCTGATAACCCATCAGGGACAGGAAATTTGCATTGGCGGTCAGGATCGTGCCGTCCAGCGCGAACTCTATCACCGCCTGGCTGCGGTTGAGGGCGGTCCAGGCGGCTTCGGCGCCGCTGGTGCCATATGAGAGGGAAGAGGCCAAACCATGTCTCCTTGATCCATCGCGCGCTAGGCCAGGCATGGTTAAGGAAAGGTAAGGGCATAAGAAGAAGGGGCTGCCGGGCGACCGGCAACCCCTTTATCGGCATGGCCTTTTCAGCGCGGTTAAAGCGCGGCCTTGAGCTTTTCCACCAGGTCGGTGCGTTCCCAGGGGAAGAAGTCGCCCTCCGCCTTTCGTCCGAAATGGCCATAGGCGGCGGTGGGCTGATAGATCGGCTTGTTGAGGCCCAGATGGGTGCGGATGCCGCGCGGGGTGAGGCCGCCCAGTTCCTTGATGTTCCTGATCGCCTGCTCGATCCGGTCGTCGCCGACCGTTCCGGTGCCGTGGGTGTCGACATAGAGCGACAGCGGTTCCGACACGCCGATGGCGTAGGCAAGCTGGATCGTGCAGCGGCGGGCGAGGCCGGCGGCGACGATGTTCTTCGCAAGATAGCGGGTGATATAGGCGGCCGAACGGTCGACCTTCGTCGGGTCCTTGCCGCTGAAGGCGCCGCCACCATGGGGCGAGGCGCCGCCATAGGTGTCGACGATGATCTTGCGGCCGGTAAGGCCGGCATCGCCGTCCGGGCCGCCGATCTCGAAGCTGCCGGTCGGGTTGATGTGGTAGACGGTCTCGTCGGAGAGCAGGTTGCCGGGCAGGACTTCGGCGATGATGCCCTTCACGTAATTTTTGAGCTCCGCTTCCTTCGCGCCCTCGTCATAGCCCTTGGCGTGCTGGGTCGAGACGACGATGGCGGTGGCCGCGGCAGGCTTGCCATTTTCGAAGCGCAGCGTCACCTGGCTCTTGGCGTCGGGTTCCAGGAAGGGGGCGCGGCCGCTGTGGCGGTCGGCGGCCATCTTCGCCAGGATCTTGTGGCTGTAGTCCAGCGTCGCGGGCATGAGGTCGGGCGTTTCGTCGCAGGCGAAGCCGAACATGATGCCCTGGTCGCCGGCGCCCTCATCCTTGTTCCCGGCCGCGTCNACGCCCTGCGCGATNTGCGCGGACTGGGCGTGCAGATTGTTTTCGAAGCGGAAGCTTTCCCAATGGAAGCCGTCCTGTTCATAGCCGATGCGCTTCACCGTTTCGCGNACGGNGCNCTCNATCTCTTCCTGCGCGCCGGGCGCCCATTCGCCATCTTCATAGACGCCCTTGCAGCGGATTTCGCCCGCCAGCACGACGAGTTGCGTCGTGGTCAGCG
>JGI24740J21852_10000314_pt1 | contig 20684 bp, 18 predicted proteins | sample KBSCornC6_FD_21852 | JGI IMG/M metagenome (IMG submission 21852) | reverse complement strand
CAGCGGTGTGATGGGGGTAGCCGCCGTGGTCGGGCTGCTCGCCCCGGCCCTGGAGGAAGGGTCCCCAGCCGAGGTCGTCGTCGGTCTGCTGGTCGGCGTCGGCTTCCTGGCCTGGGCACGCGGGCGCTTCAGCGCCGACGCGGGTTTCTTGGGTCGGACGGGCCCAGACGCGAGGACCTCGGCCCTCGTGTTCCTGGTCCTCTTCGTCCATAGCCTCCCCGAGGGCCTGGCCGTCGGCACCGCCTTCGCCTCAGACCGTGCCGGGTTGAGCCTGTTCGTGATCGTCGCGATTGCGATCCAGAACATCCCCGAGGGAACGAGCGTCGCGATTCCGATGCAAGAGGCGGGTTTCGGGCGGGCCCGCCAGTTCTGGGCGGCCGTCGCGACCAGCGCGCCGCAGCCGGTCGGGGCGTTGGTCGCCTTCTTCGCCGTGGAAGAGGTCAGCGGCCTCCTGCCGTTCTCCTTTGCCTTCGCTGCCGGCGCGATGCTGGCGCTGATCGTGGTCGAGATGCTGCCCAGGGCCTATGAGGACCAGGCTCGTCTCGCCCCGAGCGCCGGCATCGCCGGAGGGGCCGCGCTGATGTTGGGCCTGAGCTTGGTCCTCGGCGTATGAGCTCAGAGGATCGCCAGCACGCCGAGTGCGAGCACGCAGATGACGATCGCCGCCAGCGCCACGCCGGTCGTGACCCGTCCCCAGCCCCCGAGGGCGTGGGCGCCCATCAGCTCGCGGTCGCCGCCGAGCCTGCGCATGAACGGGAGCAGCACCAGCAGCAAGACCGCGTTAAGCGCCTGGGAGAGGAAGAGGATCTTGATCAGCGGGACGCCAGGGATGAGGACGAGGGCCGCGGCGATCGTGACCACGGCGGCGAAGCTGAGGTAGAAGACGCGCGCCTCCCCGAAGCTGTCGTCGAGGTCGGCTTTGCGGCCCGCGGTCTCGGAGATCGAGTAGGCGGTGGAGAGCGGGACGATCGCCGCTGCCAAGAGGGCCGCACCGAGGAAGCCGAGGCCGAAGAGCGTCGCCGCGGCCGACCCCGCCAGGGGTTCCAGCGCGGAAGCGGCATCGCGCGCATCGTTGATCTCGATCCCGGCCACGTTCAGCGTCGCCGCGCAGGCGACGACGACGAAGAGGCCAATGACGCCGGTCAGAACAGCGCCGACGATCACGTCGACGCGCTCGTAGCGCAGGTCTTTGACGGTCAGCTTCTTGTCGACCGCGTAGGACTGGATGAAGGCAAGTCCCCAGGGTGCCAGCGTCGTCCCCACGGTCGCCACCGCGACCAACACCGCGTCGCGATTGAGCGGGATGCTCGGCACGACCGCGCCCTTCGCCGCCGCGCCCCAATCAGGATGGGCGAGGAAGCCGGAGATCACATAGGCGACGAAGACCGAGCTGAGCGCCAGGAGGACGTGCTCGACGCGGCGGAAGCTGCCGCGCAGGACCAAGACCGAGACCCCGATCGCCGCCAGCGGCACGCTGATGTAGCGGCTGGTGCCGGCGACCAAGTCCAGCCCGGCGGCGATCCCGGCGAACTCGGCGCAGAGGGTGCCGGTGTTGGCGATCACCAGCGAGGCGAGTACGAGGCCCGCGGCGCGAGGGCCGAAATGCTGGCGGACCAGCGTCAGGAGGCCCTTGCCGGTGACGATGCCGATCCGCACGCCGAGCTCGTGGAAGACGATCAGCGCTGCGGTCGAGAGGAGGAGGACCCAGATCAGCTCGTAGCCGTACTTAGCACCGAGGATCGAGTAGGTGGTGATCCCGGCCGGATCGTCGTCGGAGAGGCCGGCGAGGACGCCTGGCCCGACCACCGCCAGCAGGGCGGCAAGGCCGCCCGTTCGCAACAACACCTGACGGCGGCGGGTGAGGTGTCCGTGGAGGTGGCGCCCAGGTGGGCGGTGGATACGGCTGGGCGGCGGGAGATAATCGCCGTCGTGCTTGGAATCCACAATCCGAAACGTATGTGGTTGGTGGCTTGGTTGGGCGGGGCTGGCGTGGGTGTGGCCAACGGTGTCCTGCGCGAAGCGACTCTCGCCAAGGTGCTCGACGAAGACGACGCGAATCGGACTTCGGCCGCAGCGGCTTTAGTCGCTTTCGCTCTCTACTTCGACCTTCTGCAAGGACGCTGGCCGCTAAGAGAGCGCGCCGAGGCGATCGAGGTTGGTGCCGCGTGGCTGACGCTGACGGTCGGCTTCGAGTTCGGGTTTGGGCGCGCCGTCGCCAAGAAGAGCTGGAAGGAGTTGGGTGCCGACTACAACCTCCGTCGGGGACGCTTGTGGCCCGTGGTCCTGGCTTCGATCGCCCTCGGCCCAGAGTTGGCGCGTAGGCGGTCACAGCGATGAGCTCGACGCCCGCAATCGAGACCGCCGGGCTGACCAAGCTCTACGGCGCCAACCGGGGCATCGAGGACGTCACCTTTTCGGTGGCGGCCGGCGAGGTCTTCGGCTTCCTCGGTCCCAACGGCGCCGGAAAGACGACCACGATCAGGACCCTGCTCGACCTGATTCATCCGAGCCAGGGAAGCGCGCGGCTGTTTGGGCTCGACAGCCGGCGCGAGAGCGTCCCGATCCGCGCCAGGCTCGGCAACCTTCCTGGCGACTTCGGCTATGGACGCCAGAGCAGCGGTCGTGAAGCGCTGGGGCTTCTAGCGAAGCTGCGGGGCGTCGATGGATCCGGCCGCGCTGAGGAGCTGGCCCGTCGCTTCCACGCCGACCTCGATCGACCTCTGGGTCAGCTCTCGCGCGGCAACCGTCAGAAGGTCGGGCTGATTCTCGCGACCTTCCACGAGCCGGAGCTGCTGATCCTCGACGAGCCGACTAGTGGCCTCGATCCCTTGATGCAGCAGGAGTTCCTCGGCCTTGTTGCCGAGGAGCGCGAGCGGGGCTGCGCCGTGTTCATCTCCTCGCATGAGCTCGACGAGGTTCAGCGCGTGTGCGACCGGGTTGGCATCGTCCGCGAGGGCAGGTTGATCGCAGTCGAGCGCATGGACGACCTGCTCGGCAAGGCACGCCGCAAGGTCATGGTGCGGCTGGCCGACCCCGACGGCCTCGAGAACCTTCGGGCGCTGACGGCTGTCGAGGAGCTGCAGATCGAGGGGGGCGAGGCGACCTTCACTGTCGCGGGCGACATAGACACCGTCGTCAAGGCGCTCTCCGAACACCATGTCCTCGACCTGGAGGCCGTGCATCCAAGTCTCGATGAGGTCTTCTTGACCTACTACCGCGAGGGGCCGGAGAGGTGAGCCTTCAGCTCTGTGCCCTGGTCGCGGCTCATCTCTCCGATCGCCGCCGCTCGGTGCTGGCCTGGGGTCTGCCGATCGGGTTGATGTCGGCGTTCATCGTCGCCATCTTCCCCTCGGTCGAAAGCGCCCTCTCCAAGGCAATCCAGGGCTACCCCTCCGGGCTGAAGGAAGCCTTTGGGATCGGTGAACTCGCCAATGTCGAGCAGTATCTGCACGCCGAGATGCTGAGCCTGATCGTGCCCCTGGCGATCGGCTACCTGGCGGTGCGCGCGGTGGCGAGCGGCCTGGCCGGCGCGGCAGAAAGCGGGCGTCTCGACGTGTTGCTCTCGGCTCCTATCTCTCGTCGCAGGATCTGCGCCGCTGGTTTCCTCGCCACCGGGGTCGAGCTGGCCGCGGTTCTGGCGGCGGCCTGGGTGCTGACGATGCTCGGCAGCGTCCTCTCCGGCGCCGGCCTCGGAGCGGGGCCGGCGGCTGCGGGCTTCGTCTCCGTTTGGCCCCTGGGCCTGCTCTTCGCCGGCCTCGGCATCGTCGTGTGCGGCTTCACGATGCGGACCACCATCGTCACCGGCGCGGTCGCCGGGGTGTTGGTTTCGATGTACGTGGTCGACCTGATCGGCAAGCTCGATCCGGGCCTCTCCGGGGTTCGCTACTTCTCGGTCTTCAAGTACTACGGAAACGCGATCGAAGATGGGATCGAACCACTCGCATTCGTTGGCGTCTCTCTCCTCGCCGCCCTGCTTGCGACGGCCGGGGGATGGCTGTTCGAACGGCGCGACATTTCCGCATAAAGTCACTCTCCTTGCTGTCTGAAATGGGATAGTCAAGGGATGGAAACTCCAAGGCGGTCGCTTGCCGGCACCGGGGAGGATCGCTCCCGTCGGCTGATCGACGTCGGCACCAGCCTCCTCTCCGAGCTTGACCTGGAGGCCGTGCTGCGTTCGGTCGTCGAGGCAGCGCGAGAGCTGACCGGAGCCGAGTACGCGGCGCTTGGCGTCCTCGACCGTGAGGGCACGGAGCTGGAGCGCTTCATCTACTTGGGGATCGACGATGAGACCCGTCGAGATATCGGCGATCTGCCTCGGGGCCGGGGGATTCTGGGCGAGCTGATCACCAACCCCGAGCCACTACGACTTCGCAACGTAAATCAGCACCCTCACGCCTACGGGTTCCCGCCAAGGCACCCGCCGATGCACTCCTTCCTCGGCGTACCGATCGCAATCCGGGGAAAGATCTTCGGCAACCTCTACATGACGGAGAAAGCCGCAGCCGAGGAGTTCGACAGCGAGGACGAAGAGGCGGCTTTGACGCTCGCCGTCTGGGCCGGGATCGCGATCGAGAACGCCCGCCTCTACACCAGCCTCAGCGAACGAGAGGCGGAGGTCGAGCAGGCGCTGCACCGGGCCGAGACTTCGGTCGACATCGCCCGAGCAGTCGGTGGAGAGACCGATGTGGAACGGGTCCTCGACCTGATCGTCAAGCGCGCACGAGCCTTGGTCGAGGCGAAGACCCTGCTCGTGCTGCTGCGAAAAGGCGGCCGGCTGCAGGTGGCTGCACAGGCCGGGCAAGTTGGGCCCGAGGTGGAGCGACTGACCATCCCGGTCGAGGACTCGGTCTTCCAGGCCGCGATGCAGGAGCGGGTCGCCCAACACCTCGAACGCGGTTCCCCGCCCTCGGAGGCGCGGGTCCGCGAGCGCCTCGGGGCCGAGGCCGCACTCGTCGTCCCACTGCTTTTCCGCGATCGCGCCGTTGGCATCCTGCTGGCGCTAGATCGAGAAGCGGGAGGCGGTGAATTCGACGAAGAGGACCTGCGGCTCTTGCAGGCTTTCGCCGCCAGCGCGGCGACGGCTGTGGCCACGGCCCAAGCGGTGGAGTCCGATCTCCTCCAACAGCAGGTCGAGGCCGGCGAGCAGGAGCGCCAGCGCTGGGCCCGGGAGCTGCACGACGACACCCTCCAGGCTTTGGCGGCGATCCGGATCACGCTTGCCACGGCGCTTCAGGGCGAGGCTCCCGATCGCGAAGAGAAAATCGCCGCCGCCGCCGAGCAGACCGTTGATCAGCTCGAGGGCCAGATCAACGAGCTGAGCCGACTGATCAACGACCTGCGGCCGGCCTCGCTCGAACGCTTGGGTTTCACCGGTGCGCTGGAGGCACTAATTGAGGAGTGCGAGGCGCGCGGGGGCTTCGCTGCCACAGCGGAGGTTGAGGTCAAGTCAGACCTCAGCAGCGAGGAGGAGCGAGTCGTCTACCGCTTGGCCCAGGAGGCGCTGAACAACGTCGTCAAGCACTCGGCCGCCACCAGCGCCAGCCTCGTCGTGAGCTCCACCGACGGCACGCTGCGGGTGGTCATCGAGGACGATGGCTGTGGTTTCGATCCGAGCCTCGACAACGGCGGCCGCGGCTTGGGGGGTATGCGCGAGCGTGTCGCGCTCCTCGGCGGTCAGCTCGAGGTCGCCTCCGAGCCCGACCAGGGAACTCGCATCACCGCCACGGTCCCGGTCCGCGGCGCTTAGCTCGCGGCGTCAGAACCCGAGCCGGGCTCGATCACGCCGTTGGCGATCGCAAAGCGCACCAGCTCGGGACGTGATTCGAGCCCGAGTCGCTCAAGCAGCTTGGATCGGTTCACCTCGATCGCCCTGACGCTGAGGAAAAGCTGCTCGCCGATCTCGCGGTTGGTGTGACCGAGGGCGACCAGCCGCAGCAGCTCGATCTCGCGCTCGCTGAGATCATCGAGCGGGTCGGCCTCGAGCTTGGCAATGGCCGCGCCGAGCTCGGGGTCGATGAAGGAGCCCCCGCGCGCGGCCGTTCGGATCGCCTCGCGCAGCTGACGATCCGCGGCCTGCTTCAACACGTAGCCGGCGGCTCCGGCCCGGAGCAGGTCACGAGCCCCGCGAGGGTCGTTCTGCATGGTGAGGACGACGATCGCCGTCCCCGGCGCGCTCTCGCGCAGGCGGGGAACGTCCTGGCGCGGATCGGCGCCGGGCATCTGCAGGTCGAGGACCAGCACCTGAGGCCTTCGATCTTCGACCAGCTTTGCCGCTGAGGAGGAGTCGGCGCCCTCGCCGATCACCCGCAGGTCGGGCTCGGCTTCGAGCATGCTTCGAAGACCGGCCCGGATCACGTTGTGATCGTCAGCCAAGACGACGGTTATCTGATCCGGCTCGCCCGACATCTCCCTTCGGCGGCAGTTTGCCGCATTGCGCGGTGTGGATTGGTCCCGATGGCGGCCGGCCGTCGGTGAGTCACGGTTTCGACCATGCGGATTCTTGTGGCCTTGGGCGGGAACGCGCTCCTTCGCCGTGGCGAGCCGGCCGACGCCGAGACCCAAGAGAAGAACATCGAGGTGGCTGCCACTGGCCTGGCGGCGATCGCCGCCGAGCACGAGCTTGTGGTCACCCACGGCAACGGGCCCCAGGTCGGGCTGCTCGCTCTGCAGAACGACGCCTACAAGGACGTCGAGCCCTACCCGCTGGACGTCCTCGGTGCCGAGAGCGAGGGCATGATCGGCTACATGCTCGGTGTGGCTCTGCGTAACGAGCTGCCCGAGCGCGAGGTCGTCACCGTCCTCACCGAGGTGGTCGTCGATCCCGACGATCCCGCCTTCGACAATCCCAGCAAGCCAATCGGCCCGGTCTACTCGCCTGAGCACGCTGAGGTGTTGGCCTGGGAGCGAGGCTGGTCGATCGCCCAGGACGGAAGCGGCTGTCGGCGCGTCGTCCCTTCGCCCGAGCCCAGCGCGATCGTCGAGCTGCGCAGCCTGCGCCGTTTGATCGACGCGGGGGGAGTCGTCATCTGCGCTGGCGGTGGCGGGATACCGGTCGCCCTCGATGGGGAGGGCACCATGCACGGCGTCGAGGCGGTCGTCGACAAGGACCTGACCGCGGCGCTCCTGGCCCGCCGCCTCGATTGCGATCTGCTGGTGATGCTGACCGACGTCGACGCCGTTCGACTCGACTGGTCCGGTCAGCACGAGCGCGTGCTCTCCGACGTGACCCCTGCGGAGCTGCGCGGACACCACTTCGAATCGGGCTCGATGGGCCCGAAGGTCGAGGCCGCCTGCCGTTTCGCCGAGTCAACCGATCACCGCGCCGCGATCGGCCAGCTCAAGGATGCAGTCGCGATAGTTCGTGGTGAGGCCGGGACGCAGATCGCCTCTCACCCTTCCTGATCGCCCAACGCCGCAGCTCGTCGGCGCCCCAGACGATGAAGGGGAAGGGCAGGACCAAGAGGATGTCCTTGGCCGGAAGAGCGGCCGTCCCGAGCAGGCTCTGGCAGGCCGGGACGTAGATCAGGATTGCGGCCAGGGCGAGCTCGAACGCCACTCCCCAGAGCAGCAGCGGATTGCTGAAGACGCCGATTGAGCGCAGCGAGGTGTGCTCGGTCCGAGCTGCGAAGGCGGTGCCGATCTGGCAGGCCACCATGCTCAGGAAGGTCATCGTGGTGGCCTGCTGGTAGGCGTGATGGAGGGGCGTGCCGGCGCCGGTGGCATCACCCAGGTGCCACCCCGAGCGAGTCAGCACGTAGAAGAAGGCGCCCATCCCAAGGGCGGCCGAGATCAGCCCCAGGAAGAGCCAGGCGCGGAAGAGCATCGAGCGGGTGATGATGCTTTGCGAGCGCGCGCGGGGCGGGCGCCGCATGATCCCAGGCTCGGGCTTCTCGCGGCCGAGGGCAAGCGCCGGCAGAGTCTCAGTGCCGACGTCGAAGGCGAGCAACTGCAGGACGGTGAGCGGGAGGGGAATCGCCCCGCCGCCGAGGGCGAAGACGAGGTAGGGAGTCACCTCGGGAGTGGCGTGGGCGAAGATGTAGAGGATGAACTTGCAGATGTTGTCGTAGATCCGCCGGCCCGCCGCGACCGCGGCGACGATCGTCGCGAAGTTGTCGTCGGTGAGCACCATCGTCGACGCCTCGCGGGCCACGTCAGTCCCCGAGCGCCCCATCGCGACGCCGATGTCGGCGGTGCGCAGCGCTGGGGCGTCGTTGACCCCGTCGCCGGTCATCGCCACGGTATGGCGCTGAGCCCGCAGGGCGTCAGCGATCCGCAGCTTCGCCTCGGGCGTCGAACGGGCGAAGATCATCTCGCCGCCCTCGCTGAGCGCGGAGTCCAGCTCGGCGTCGCTCATCCGCTCCAACTCGTCCTCGGCAATGACAGTGGCCTCGCCGCGTGCGATCCCGATCTTGCGGGCTATTGCGACTGCGGTTCGTGGGTGATCCCCGGTGACGACGATGATCCGGATGCCGGCCTCGTGGCATCGCGCCACCGCCTCCGCCACCTCAGCCCGCGGTGGGTCATGCATGGCCACCAAGCCCAGAAGGACTAGCCCTTGCTCGGCCCGCTCGCGGGTGAGGTCGGCGGTATCGGTCTCGCGACGAGCGACCGCGAGGACGCGGAGGCCCTCGTCGGCATAGGCATCAACTGCTGCCTGCACTTCGGCGAGCCGGTCCCGATCAAGCGCCGCGACGCCGTCCTCGGTGACGAGGCAATCGCAGGCGCCGAGGATCGACTCGGGTGCCCCCTTGGCGTTGATCCAAAGGCGGCCGGCGTCAGAGTCGATGGTCGCCATTCGCTTCAGGGCCGGGTCGAAGTGGAACTCCCGCGCGCGCCTTCCGGTGACCCCATCGGCGCCGAGCGCTCGTGCGGTCGCCAGCATGGCCGTCTCGGTCGGATCGCCCACGAGCTCGCCGTCCTCGCCGTCGCGGGCGTTGTTGCAGGCCGCCGTCGCGCCGGCCAGGTCGAGCAGGCTGGAGTCGCCATTGGTCGGCGGCGTTCCGTCCTCGAGGTCGATCGAGCGACCGGCAATCCAGATGCCCATCGTCTTCATCCGGTTCTCGGTCAGGGTCCCGGTCTTGTCGGTGGCGATCACGTCGGTCGAGCCCAGCGTCTCCACGGCGCTCAGTCGCTTGACCACCGCGCCGCGCTTGACCAAGGAGGCGACACCCGCCGCCAGCGCCAGCGTGATCACGGGCAAAAGACCCTCGGGCACGTTGCCGACGATCAGTCCGATCGCGAGCACCAGCGCATCGGGCACCGACAACCCGGCGGCGAGGGTCGCCAGGGGGATGAACGCGAGACCCATCACGATCGCCACCCCGGCGATCAACCAGGCGACGCGGCGCACCTGGCGCTCGAGCGGGCTCTCTTCCACCTCGACGCGCTGGGAGAGCGCGGCGATCCGGCCGAGCTCGGTCCCCATGCCGGTCGCGTAGACCAGCGCCTTGGCCTCCCCGCCGGTGCAGCTGGTGCCACTGAAGATGAGCTCTTGGGCCTGCAGCAGCGGCGTGTCGGCTTCGGCCTTTTGTGGAGAGCGCGAGACCGGGACCGACTCGCCGGTGAGGGTGGAGAGGTCGACGTCGATCGTGCCCTCGAGGATGTGAGCGTCGGCAGAGATCCTGCCTCCCTCCTCGATCAGCAAGAGATCGCCGGGCACGAGGTCGACGGCGTCGACCGTGGTCCGTCGGCCGTCGCGGATCACCTCGGCCTTCTGCGGGAGGTAGCCCTGGAGGGCCTCGACCGCTCGCTCGGCCTGGCGCTCCTGCACAAAGGCAAAGGCGGCGTTCAGCACGATCACGATCACGACCGCGATCGCCACCGGCGTTATCCCGGCGATTGCGGCCAGCACCGCCGCCCCCCAAAGGAGCAACGCGAGGGGATGCGTGAGCTGCCGCGCGAGCTGCCCGGGCCAGCGCCGCCCGCTTCGGCGCTCCAGCCGGTTCGGGCCGTGGCTCAGCAGCCGGCGCTCGGCCTCCTTTGCAGAGAGCCCGTCCCGGGAGGCGCGAAGATCACGCAGAAGAAGCTCGGCGCGCTCCTCGGGGTCGAACTCAGGCCCTTTCTCCTCCGCGGTCACCGCCCGCCGATCAGCGTCGCGAGCACCGCCTGCTCGGTCGGCAGGCGGTTGGCCGCCTGCTGGAAGACGACCGAGCGGGGTCCGTCGATGACTGCGGCGCTCACCTCCAGGCCGCGATGCGCAGGCAGGCAGTGCATGAAGACGGCGTCCTCGCCGGCTTCGGCCATCAGCGCCTCGTCGACCCGGTAGGGAGCAAAGGTGCGCAGGCGCTCCTCGCGCTCGGCGTCCTCGCCCATCGAGACCCAGACGTCGGTGTAGACGGCGTCGGCGCCGCGGACCGCCTCGGCAGGGTCGCCGGTCACGAGCACGGTGCCTCCCGCCACCAGCGCCGTCTCGGCCGCTTCGGCGACGATCTCCTCGTTGGGCCGGTAGCCGGGGGGCGTGGCGATCGAGACGCTCATCCCGGTCATCGCTCCCGCCTCCAGCAGTGAGTGGGCGACGTTGTTGCCGTCGCCGACGTAGGCGATCCGAAGCCCCTCCAACTGACCGAAGTGCTCCCGCAGCGTCAGCAGGTCGGCGAGCGCCTGGCAGGGATGGTGCTCATCGGTGAGGGCATTGATTACCGGGACCGAGGCCGCCGCGGCAACCTCCTCCACCTCGGCCTGGGCAAAGGTTCGGATCACGATTGCCGCCGTGTAAGAGGAGAGAACGCGGGCGGTGTCGGCGATCGGCTCACCGCGCCCGAGCTGCAGCTCGTCGGGCCGCAGCATGATCGGCAGCATCCCGAGGCGGCAGGCGGCCGCCTCGAAGGAGACCCGGGTCCGGGTCGAGGGCTTGTTGAAGAGGCAGGCGAGCGCCTTCCCCCGGTGGGCATCGACCAGCGCCTCCGGTTTCATCTTCATCGACTCCGCGAGGCCGAGCAGCCCCTCGAGGCCGAGCCGGTTCATGTCTGCCACCTGCAGGAAATTGCGTGTGGACGGGCTCGTGTTCTGAATAGCTATTGGGCTCTTGGTTGCCATCTCTTCTCCTTCAGGAATCCGTGCCGGGCAGGGGGTCACGATCGATCGGGCAGGACATGCAGCGGGGCCCGCCGCGACCACGGCCGAGCTCGGCGCCGGCGATCGTGATCACCTCGATCCCCTCGTGGCGAAGGCGCGTGTTGGTGTCGACGTTTCGCTCGTAGGCGAGGACCACGCCGGGGGCGATCGCGAGGACGTTGTTGCCGTCGTCCCACTGCTCGCGCTGGGCCTCGAAGCTGTCGCCGCCGGTCTCGAAGAGACGCAGCTCGCCGACCTCCAGCGCCTTGCCGATAGCCGCGAAGAGCTCCTCCTCGCGCTCGACCTTGACGCCTTCGGGGCCGGGGGTCAGCGTGTAGCCGATCATCGCTCCCCGCAGCTCGGGGTAGACGGTGAAAGCGTCGCGGTCGACCATCGTCATCACCGTGTCGAGGTGCATGCTCGAGCGCTGGGCGGGGAGGACGACCGCGATCACCTGGCGCGCGGCCCCGGCGTCGAAGAGGCGCTGCGCCAGCAGCTCGACTCCGGCCGGAGTCGTCCGCTCGCCCATCCCGATCAGCACGCAGCCGTTGCCGATCACGAGAATGTCGCCGCCCTCCAGGCGGGCGGGCCCGCCGAGCCCTTCGCTCCAGACCTCGTGCTCGACGTCGGCGAAGAGCGGATGGTGGCCGTAGATCGCGCCGAGGTGGACCGCCTCCCGGCGCCGTGCCGGCTTTGCCATCGCGTGGACCGTGACGCCGTTGAAGACCCAGGCCGAGGTGTCGCGGGTGAACAGGTGATTGGGCAGCGGGGCCAGGACGAAGCCGTCGCGGCGAGCGACCTGGGCGACCAGCGAGTCGCTCTTGAAGGGCAGCTCCTCGTAGGTGATGCCGCCGATCAGACGCTGGGCGAGCTCGGCAGCCGGCATCCCTGCCAGCCACTCGCCGACGGATGCGCCAAGGCGGGCGCCCAGCCCCCCGGTCGACATCGTCTCGGAGAGCACCGCCTCGCGGGCGGCCTCGTTCGCCAGAGTCTCGCCCAACAGCTCATGCAGGTAGAGAACCTCGACGCCGGCTTCGACCAGCGCGTCGGCGAAGGCATCGTGCTCTTGACGCCCCCGCTTCACCCAGAGGACGTCGTCGAAGAGCAGCTCGTCCTTGTTGGCCGGGGTCAGCCGCCGCAGCTCGAGGTCGGGGCGGTGCAGGACGACGCGCCGCAGGGTGCCGACCTCCGAGCCGACGTAGAGCCTCGGCGCCGGCTGCGGCGCCCCCGCGCCTGCAGGGGGCGGCGCGGGGGCATTGGCAGTCGATGCGGAGGGCGCCATCTCAGGAGCCCTTCCGCATCGCGGTCACCGTCGCTCCCGCGGGTGCGGGAGAACTAACCGTTGGGGACGGCGGGACCAGTTCGGAAGCGGTCCTTTCGGCCTGTTTGGCCTGCCACCACTTCATCAGCACGTAGACGGGGATCCCGGCCAGGAGCAGGATGAACCCCTTGGCGATGATGTCCTTCCCCGATCCGGTGATCGCCCAGACTGAGTAGGCAAACGCCAGGGCGGCGACGATCGTGTCGCGGACGAAGCGGCCCCGCTCGAAGATCTCGCGTTCAGTGAAGTAGAGGTGCGCCTGAGCCGCGGCCGAGTAGGCGTAGGGGACCAGGGTGGTCAGGGTCGCCAGCAGGATGATGAAGGTGAAGGCGTCGACCAGGCCCTTGGTGTAGTTCATCAGCATCAGCCCGGAGACCAGGATCGAGGAGACGACGAGGCCGAAGACCGGCGTGCGCCGCTCGCCGTGGACCTTGGCGAACTGCTCGGGGAAGAGCCCGTCTTCCGCGGCCGCCAGCGGCACGCGCCCCTGGAGCAGGATCCAGCCGTTCAAGGCGCCGAAGGTCGAGGCCAGGGCGACGAGGGCGATGATCTTGTCCCAGCTACCGCCGAACATGACGCCGGCAGCATCGGCGAAGGGGCTGGTCGAGTTGGCGAGCGCCCCGGTCGGGATCACTCCCATCACCGCGATCGTGCCGATGATGTAGACGGCGGTTGCGGCGAGGGTGCCGTAGATCGTCGCCCGCGGAATGTTCTTCTCAGGATCCTTGACCTCGCCCGCGGCCACGGTCGCCGACTCGAGGCCGATGAAGGCCCAGAGGGTCAGCGGGGCGGCGGCGGAGATCGCGCTCCAGGTGCCGTGCGGGGCGAACGGGGTCACGTTCGAGCTCTTGAAGAAGAAGAGGCCGATCACGCCGATCACCGCCAGCGGCACGAACTTGAGGATCGTGGTCGCGACCTGAACGGCGCCGCTCTCGCGGGTGCCTATCACGTTCACGGCGGTGAGCAGCCAGATCACCCCGATGCCGACGAAGGCGGCGAGGAGGTTGTTGGTGCCGAGGTTGGGCCAGAAGACTGCGAGGTAGCCGACGAAGGCCACGGCGATCGCGGCGTTGCCGGCCCAGGCGGCGATCCAGTAGCCCCAGGCGGTCTGGAAGCCGATGAAGTCGCCGAAGGCCCGCCGCGCGTAGGCGTAGGGCCCGCCGGTGCGTGGCATCGCTCGCCCGAGCCGGGCGAAGACCAGAGCGAGGAGCATGGCCCCGATGCCGGTGAAGACCCAGCCGAAGATCGAGATCGGCCCGGCGACGGCGGCGAGGGAGGCGGGCAGGAGGAAGATTCCCGAGCCGACCATGTTCCCGATCACCAGGGCAGTGGCCATCCACAAGCCCATGCTGCGTTTGAGCTTCGGCCCCCCGGCGCTGGTCGCGCCGTTGCCGCCGTTGTGACCTATCTCCTCCATGACCCGCTCCTTTGCTGCTTCGTTGACAAGGCGATGCTCATCCTCATCCGGTTGAGCCCCGACGCCATCCGGGCGCTGCAACAAGGTCGGGTGCGGTTAATCCGCAGCGGTGCGCGCCTTTGGCCAGGCGCGCGACTACCCTGCTTGCGATGAGCGACGAGACCCAATCCGCGGATGCGATCTCGGTCTTCCTGGCCGACGACCACGCGGTCGTCCGGGGAGCGCTGCGCTCGCTGCTCGAGGGGCAGGCGGATCTCGACGTCATCGGCGAGGCGGGCGACCTCGCCTCGGTCGAGGAAGCCCTCGGACACCAGCCTCCTCGGGTGCTCGTCCTCGACGTGAACTTGCCCGACGGGCTCGCCGTCGATCACGTCGCGGCGTTGCGCGAGCTGGCCCCGGAGACGCAGATCGTGCTGCTGACGATGGAGCGCGATCTCACGCTCGCCCGCAAGGCCCTCGACGCGGGCGCGCTCGGCTACCTGTTCAAGGACGCCGCGCACCTGGAGCTGATCGAGGCGGTTCGCGCCGCTGCCGAGGGCAGCCAGTACCTGCCGGCGGCGGTCGCCGCCGGACTCGCGAAGGCGCCGAAGGAGGATCGCCAACCCCTCTCCCCGCGGGAGACGGACGTTCTGCGCCTGATGGCCTTGGGTCACACCAATCGCGAGATCGGTGAGCAGCTCGACCTAAGCGTGCGCACGGTCGAGACCCACCGCTCCCACATCCAGCAGAAGCTCGGCCTCAGCAGTCGGCCCGAGCTCACCCGCTACGCCCTCGATCACCGCCTGATCGACGTCTGACGCCGGCTCGGGCTCCTCGTGGTCGGCATCCGGACGCGGACGGTGCCTTCCTTCTTTTCAGTCTCGACCGCGAAGCCGCTCTCGCAGAAGACCTCGAGCATCCGGTGGTTTTGGGCCAGCACCTCAGCGATGAAGGTGTCGATCCCGGCATCGGCGGCGACCGCCGCGAGGTCTTCGAGCAGGATCGTTCCCAGTCCGCGCCCCTGCAGGTCGTGGGCCACCGCGAAGGCGACTTCGGCCCGGCCGTCCCCGAGCGCGATGTAGAGGCCGTGCCCGAGGACCGGACCGCCGGGCTGCCGACTCGCGAGCAGGCCGTAGCGCTTGCCGTCGCCGGCCCTGGCCATCTCGTGGGCGGCCTGCGAGAGATCGACGCCGCCACAGAAGAATCGAAACGCCTGTGAGCGCGAGTCGAGCGCCGCGAAGAATTCGCGCAGGCGGTTCTCGTCGCTGGGCGTTACTCGACGCAGGCACACGACCGAGCCGTCGAGCAGCGTGGCGTCCGGCGCGCCGTTGGCGGTGTGAGTGGCGGTCATCGCCCCGCCTCCTCGAGTTCCAGCAGCCGCGCGGCGTACTCGGACAGCCGCGTCGGACCGAGGTAGTGGGAGGCGACGCGCTCGTGGGCTTTGCGACCGAGCTCGGCGGCGGCCCTCTCGTCCTCACGCAGGTTGACGATCGCGGCGGCTACGGCCGCCAGGTCCGTCGGATCGACCAGGGTGCCGCTGACCCCATCCTCGATCTGATCTTGGATTCCCCCGACGCGACTGCCGACGACGGGCCTCCCCTTCCACATCGCCTCGGCGACGGTCAGCCCGAAGCCCTCGGCCAGGCTCTTCTGCACGACGAGGTCGGCGCGCCGTTGCAGGGCGTTGACCATCGCCCCGTTTTCGTCGAGGTCATCCATCGGCAGGTTGGCGAGATGGACCCGTCGGCGAATCGAATCGGGGAGGGCCCGCCATGCCGATCGCACGCCGTCCCAGACCCTTGCGCCCTCGGGGTCGTCGGAGACGGCGCCCGCGGCCGGTCCCGCCAGGACGAGGTGGATGTCCTCACCGACGAGCTGGCGGGCGAAGCAGTCGATCAGGCCGCGATGGTCCTTCAGTCGATCCCAGCGCGATACCTGGGCGACGGCGAAGGCGTCGGCAGGCAGGGGTTCGGCCTGAAGGATCTCCGCGCTGCGCTCGACTCGGCCCGGAGTCCCGTCGGCGCGGGTGAAGGTCGGCGGCGTGGACGGCGCCCGCGCTCCCAGCCCGGCCATCCCCAGGATCGCCTCCACGACGTCGGCGCCCAGCTCCTGATTCTTCGGGGAGAAGGGATCGATCGACGGCGCCATCGTCCACTCGCGTCCGCGCTCGAGCGCTGCCCAGAGGTACTCGGCTCGGGAGAAGATCCAGGCGTCGGCGTCGCGCACGTAGGGATGGAGGAAGTCCTGGGCTGCGAGCGCGAGGCCGTTCGGCTCGTCGACCCCGATGTGGCAGCGCCAGATCGTCGTTGCCCCGGCAGCTCGCGCCTGGGCGACCAGCCCCGCCGTCTGCGGATCGTGGAGGAAGACGACGTCCCCGGGCTGGACGAGGAGCGCGAAGTGGCGGGCGCTCGTCGCCAGGGAGCGCTCATAGGTGCGCCGCTCCTCCATGCCGAGCTCGCCGCCGTCGCCGGGGTCGCCGTGAAGGTTGTTGTGGATTCGCTTGGTCAGCGCGAAGAACTCATCGCTCTCGCGCAGCACCACCCAGCGGGTGTCGATGCCGGCGCCGCGGACGTAGGGAAGGAGCGAGCGCAGCATCTCGGCGACGCCGCCCCCGCGCAGGGTCGAGCTGACATGCCAGATCGCGCTGCCGCGGTAGTGCCGACGGGCCTGCTCGGCCACTTCCATCACGCCGCGGTAGCGCTCGCCGAGCAGCGGCTCGAAGCGCTCGAGCGAGTGCGAGGGGATCTGGACGAACTTGGGCCGGGCCACGAACTCAGAGCTCCCAATAGGGAGCGACGTAGGTCGCGGCGCGTGAGGTCAGGATCTCCTCGGGCGCGGCGGAGATCGCCTCGCCCGCCCCGCCGAGAGCGCTCATGGTTGCGACCAGCGACTCGACCAGCGAGGGGAGGTGGTAGCCGCCCTCGAGCACAGCGCCGAGCGGGCACCCCAGCTCCGCGGCGAGCTCGCGGAGCTGGCAGGCCATCTGCGCGAAGGAGGCGGACTCGAGGTTGCATTCGGCGAGCGGGTCGAGGCGGTGGGCATCGAAGCCGGCGGAGATCAGGATCAGCTCGGGCGAGAAGGAGCGAGCGATCGGGACGACGATGTGCTCCAGCAGTGAGAGCCACAGCTCCTCGCCCGATCCGGCCGGCACCGGGAGGTTGATCGTGTAGCCCTCGCCGTCCCCTGAGCCGAGGTCGTTGGCGGCGCCGGTGCCGGGGTAGAGGCCCTGCTGGTGGATGCTGGCGAAGAGGACATCGGAGCGACGGCGAAACGCCTCCGCGGTGCCGTTGCCGTGATGGACGTCCCAGTCGAGCACCAGGACCCGGTCCAAGTCGAGGTTGGCGATCGCCATCGCCGCTGCGACCGCGACGTTGTCGAAGAGGCAGAAGCCCATCGCCCGGTCGGGCTCGGCGTGGTGACCGGATGGCCGCACCGCGCAGAAGCCGACCTCATCCTCGCCGCGCAGAAGCGCCCGCGTCATCTCACACGCTCCTCCCGCCGCATGCAGCGCGGCGCGATAGGAGGGCTCGCCGACGAACGTGTCGGGGTCGATCTCCCCGCCTCCGGCAAGGCAGAGCTCGCGGATCGACTCGACGTGCCTGCTCGTGTGGATCAGTCCCAGCTCGCGCTCGGAGGCCGGCGGCGCCGGGCGCCGCTCCCAGCCGAGCCAGTCGAGATCGGCGAGGGCCGCTTCGATCGCCTCCAGGCGCTCGGGCGTGTCGGGGTGCGCGGGCATGTGGGCGCGCGGATCGTGCTCGAGACAGGCCGGGTGGCTGAAGTAGAGCATCGGGTCGACGGTAGCTCCCGGGAGGCCCTATCCGTGAGGGCGGATCACGGCGCGCCCAGCAAGGCTGCCCACCGGCAATCGCATCTCAAAGTCCTTTTTCGAAGTACGGGGTACGTGGAGGAACCTAGGTTCGGCGCCGCGGCCCGCCATCCGGAAAACCCCACAGCGAGGGGGTGGTGGAACCTCGCTCGCCACCGCCGGGCCGGATGCCGCCGGCAAGCAGAGCGAGCGCGATCAGCATCGCCACCTGCAGGCCGAACCCGAGCGGCGAGGTCAGCGCGTCGGTGACGATCGAGCCGAGGCTTTGCTCGGCGACGGTGGCGACGCCAACGTAGATCGAATAGGAGACCAGCCGCCCGGCGAAGAAGGCCGCGGTCAACGGCGCCAGCGGCACCGTCATCAGCCCTGCGGCGGCGAAGAGCTGGCCCGAGGGTACGGGCGAGAGGGCGAAGAGCCCGAGCCCGGCCAGGCTTCGGCGCCGATTTGCGAGGGCGGCGGCCTGCACCCGGTCGATGTGGGCGATGCGCTCGGCAGAGAAGCGCGGGCGCAACCACCGCGAACCCTGCGCCAAAAGGAACCGTCCCGAAGCGGCCGCCAGGGCGCCGAAGAGAACGACCGGCACCGCCGGCAGGTCGAAGCTGAGGCTGAAGAAGACCAGGACCGCCCAGGTCGGAGGGCCGAAGGCGGGCAGCAGGTTGATCGCGAAGACGACTGCGATTGCGAGCGCGAATTGAGCGAGACCCGACAACGTGGCCTCGCTCAACCGGGAGACGACTCGCGATTCACGAGCCCAAGGTACGCCCGCGATGCGCAGGGGCCATCGGGGTTATCCCGCACCCGATCGCAGGGTGATCTTCGGATGGCGGTCGCGGGCATCCGCGCGAAGGTGAAGGCATGCAAACCGATTTCAGGGAAGGACGTCGATGATGAAGAGCCGAGTACTGATCGCCGGTGGCGGTGTCGCCTCAATCGAGGCCGCGCTCGCGCTCCGAGACCTCGCAGGGGATCGGGTCGACGTGGGGATCTTCTCGCCTCGCCGCGACTTCGTCTACCGGCCCTATGCCGTCGGCGAGCCATACGGGACCGCCCATGTGGCGCGCTATGACCTCGGCGACCTGGCCGCGCGCTGCGGTGCCACCTTTCACCAGGACAGCATCGCCTCGATCGACGCCGAGGCCCGCCTCGCAACGACCCATGACGGCGAGCGCTACTCCTACGACTACCTCATCGTCGCCTCCGGGGCCCAGCTCCTCTGGCCGGTGCCAGGAGCGATCACCTTCTGGGGGATCGCTGACGAGCTCGACGTCCAGAAGGTGATGGAGAGGCTTCACAGTGGCGAGATCCACAGCCTCGCCTTCACCATGCCCGGCGTGGAGAGTTGGGCGCTGCCGCTCTACGAGCTGGCCCTCCTGGCGGAGTCCGAGCTCTCGAAGGCGGGAATCCACGGCGTCAAGCTGACTGTGGTCACGCCCGAGGACGGGCCGCTGCAGATCTTTGGGCGCAGGGTGAGCGAGCTGATGGGTGCGCTGCTCTCCGAACGTGGGATCGAGGTCGTCAAAGGCACGCATCCCGTCCGCTTTGAGAACGGTCAGCTCCGAACGGTCCCGGGAGATCACGTCGACGTCGACGCCGTCGTCAGCCTCCCGAAGCTCGAGGGAAGGCGGATCCGCGGAGTGCCGCACGACCCCGACGGCTTCGTCCAGATTGACGAGCATTGCCGCGTCCTCCAGCGCGATCGGATGTTCGCGGCCGGCGACGTCACCAACTTTCCGGTCAAGCAGGGGGGGATCGCGACCCAGCAGGCGGATGTGATCGCTGAAGCGATCGCCGCCGACGTCGGGGTCGAGATCGATCCCCAACCATTCGACCCGATCCTGCGTGGGGTGTTGTGGACCGGGGAGGAGCCTCGGTACCTGCAGGGCTGGATCGGTGGCGGCCACGGCGAAACCTCATCGTTGACCGCGGAGCCCCCGTGGGATACGGCCGAGGGCAAGATCGTCGGCCGCTACATGACCGACTTCATCGCCGAGGTCTCGCCTGAGCCCACGGTCTCAGCGTAATCCCACAAGCATCAGGGAAAGACCGTGGCCCCCGTCTCGTCGTCGACGATCGAGATCGCGACTGCCGGGCACGCCTCGGCCGCCTCGACGAGCAGCTCCGGGGGCCCGGTTCCGATCACCACGGCGACGTCGTCGAGCCGGAAGACCTGGGGCGCGATTTCAACGCAGTCGCCGTGGGCGCTGCATTCGTTCGGGTCGACTACCGGGATGTAGGTCATACCGCTACCTCCTTGGGATCGGCGGCGAACCGGTCGCTGCCCTCGATTTGCCTTCGCAAGGCCGGGATAGCCCGGGGCCGGCCGACCGCGATGCCGGCGACGGGGACGCCGCCCCGCATGAGGAGGGCCTCGAAGTTCCGCTCGGCCAGATCTCCGTGGAGCACCATGTCGTCGGCGAGATGGGGATGGCCGACGCACTGGATCCGCACCCCGTACTGGTCGCTCCAGAAGCTCGGGAGGGGAGGGGTGCCGGCGTACTCGCCCAGCATCGCCTTCGCCGCCGCGGCGCCCTGCCAGGCGGCGGCGTCCCAGTGCTCGGTGCGGGAGTGGACCCCGTAGCGGGGATCGAAGGGAAGGCAGGCGTCACCCGCGGCGAAGACGTCGGGCGTGCTCGTGCGACCGCAGGTGTCGACGCGAACGCCGCCCTCGCCGAGGTCGGTTCCCCGCAGCCAGGCGGTCGCGGGGGCCGTGCCGACCCCGACGACCACGATGTCGCACTCGAGCCGGCGGCCGTCTGCCAGCACCAGCTCCTCTGCCCGTTCCTCACCGCGAGCGCTCTCCAGCATCGCGCCGGTGAGGACACGCACTCCCTCTTCCTCGTGCATCTGTGCGAACCAGCGGCCGAGCCGCTGGCCCACGATCGGCTCCAGCGGCGCCGCCAGCGCCTCGACGATAGTCACCTCGACTCCGAGAGCGCGCGCGGTCGCGGCTACCTCCTGGCCGATGAAGCCGGCGCCGACGATCGCCAGGCGAGCGCCTGAGACAAGCTCGGCCCGGAGCCGGCGGGCGTCCGCGAGGGTGCGCAGGATGTGGACGTTGGAGTGGTCCAGGAACGGCAGGCGCCGGGGGG
>JGI24740J21852_10000312_pt1 | contig 20702 bp, 17 predicted proteins | sample KBSCornC6_FD_21852 | JGI IMG/M metagenome (IMG submission 21852) | reverse complement strand
GTCCAGCTTTTCACGGCAGCGCCGCTTTCCTTTTCTCCACCGGTCACGGTGGTAGCGTGCTGTGTTTTCCTGTCCGCATCATAATGGAAGGGCTGCCAGCGTACCAGGTCGCCCTGCTCATTGGATAACAGGATGGGCAGCTCATAGTTCAACGGAGAGATCTCATATTCAAAATAGGCCGGTTGTAAGGTATCCGGCCACAGGAACACTTCCGCCACATCTTCTGTCCAGAGGTCCAGGAAATCAGCTTTCATGGCGGCGCTCAGCCGCTGGTCTGCGCACTGGAAAAGAAAATAGATCCCGTTGGATGAATACAGCGCCTTTACTTTTGTTGAGAGCTGCTGCTGCCCGCTGCGCTGCGGCAGCGTGATCCATGCTGCCTGGTTCCAGCTGGCATTGCTGCCATCACCGGTAACCGGGAAATCGTTGGTGGATCTTACGTTCAGCGCCGGGGCGGGTTGCTGTGCAAACAATAATGTGCCGCAACAGATGCACGCAAGCACCAGCATCCATTTACAAGATATTATCATGGGTTTTGTGTAAGGTTAGTATTAAGACCAATTTCGCGCTCAGGAATAAAATTGATCACCTGCGGATCTGTTGGCTGAATGGTCTGATCAAACTGATTAGTACCATGAAAGCCCGGATAGGCGCGCACCATAGGGCGATTGTTCCGGTACAGGTCATAAGGGCGGTGCGCTTCAAATGCCAGCTCCAGGCGGCGTTCTTCCAGCACCACATCTAGTACGGAAGCGCGTCCTTTCAGATCAGCAACCGTGTACAACGCGGTTCCGGATAAACCGGCGCGGCGGCGGATAAGGTTTACATCATCAATGGCGGCCTGCGCATTTCCCAGCTTGTCACTGGCTTCCGCACGGGTCAGGTACATTTCCGCCAGGCGCAGGATCACAGGCGAGCTCAGATTGGCTACCCCTTCCTGCCAGTTATATTTATTGATATAATAGATCGGCGTCTGGTTACGCATCAGCATGTTGCCGTTAGCATCGCGCTGCGGTTCCACAAAGCTGTGACGCACATCCTGCGGATACTGATCCAGCAGCTTCACATAAGCAAGGGATGCATATACTTCTCCCCAGCCGGTGGACTGTGTAACCGGGTCATTGTAGTACATGGAGCCAATAGCATCTTTACCGCGATCGTCTGCCAGGGTATGCCTGATGGCAAAGATGGTTTCCGGGTTCTCTTCCGGTATTACGCGGAAGTAAGTTTTGTAAGGCTGTGTTTCCACCAGGTGATAACGGTTGGAATTGATCACCTTATTGGCATACAGCAGGGCATTGGCATTATCTTCCATGTAAAGGTACACCCGCGCCAATAAAGCTTCGGCTACTTCTTTGGATGCAAAGGCTGCATTTTTACTTTCCGTCATCAGGGCAGCGGCATGCTCCAGGTCAGCTATCACAAACGCATATACGTCTTTTACGGAGCTCCTGCTTGGGCGGTCGTCTTTTGTATTGTCTTTGATCACTACGCCCGGGTTGTCGCCGCTGCCCTGCGGATAGGGCCTGCCGAAAATACGTACCAGGTCAAAATGCGCCATGGCGCGCAGGTACAGGTTTTCGCCCTTCAGCTGGTCCAGCTGCGGGGATGTACCATCGGTTATTCTTTCAATAATGGCATTGGCAGAATAGATCACTTTATAAGCGCCCTGCCAGAACTGTTCTGTGTTTCCCATTCCAGGGAAATGAGTATAGGTATAGGTGTAAAATACCTGGTCGCCGGTAGCGCCGCTTAATGCTACATCATCACCGGGATATTCACCCAGCTGGTTAAGGTTCTTGGTATACATCCTGTCTACCAGCCCGGAATAAGTACCGTATGTAGCTGTTTGCAGGTCCTCCGGCGTTTCCAGGGCAGTCTTATCCGATTTGCCGTTGTAAGGCTCCAGGTCCTTGTTGCAGCTGCCGGTTACTAACAGTGCAGCGGCAGCCAGGATATAATATTTTAAAAGCTTCTTTTTCATAGCTGCTGTTTTTAAAAGGTGACATTAATACCAAACAAAACTTTTTTGGACAGCGGGTATTTGGTACTGTTCTGCTGGAAGTTGTTACCGCTTTCTCCTACCGGTTGCGCATAGGGGCGCAATCCCATTTCGGGATCCATTCCGGAGAAACCGGTCAGCGTCCACAGGTTATCGCCACTGATAAATACCCTTGCGTTATTCACCTTTATCCGGCGCAGGAAGTTTTCCGGCACATCGTAAGAAAGCATAACATTGCGCAGGCGCAGGTAGCTGCCATCCTGCAGGAAGCGGGATGATTCCAGGTCGGAGTTCTTATTGCCTCCGTATACCGCTTTGGGATCAGTGGCAATGTCGCCTTCTTTTTGCCACCTGGTATAGTTCTTAGGTAACACCCTTGAATTGGAAGTAGGCTCGCTGCCGTCATTGGTATTCTCTTCATATACCTGGTTGCCGCTCACAAAATTAAAAAAGGCGCTGAGTGTAATGCCTTTCCATGAAAAGCGGTTGTTAATGCCACCGGTAAAATCAGGCGAAGCAGTACCTGCGTATTGCAGTGTGGCATCATCGTAAGAGTTGGTAGTGCTGATGGTTTGTTTGCCGTTGGCGTCCGTGCTCACCACTTCCCATAAGGGATCGCCATTCTTTGCGTCTACACCGGCCCATTTGCGCATATGCCAGCTATAGAGGTCGCGGCCTTCGCTGATCCATTGCAGGGAAGAGTAAGCAATATCTTCGTGGTTATTCAGCTTCAGCACTTTGTTCCTGTTTATGGAGAGGTTAAAGCTGGTTTCCCATTTAAAGTGCCCGCTGTTTATATTCTGTGTGTTCAAGTTAAACTCTATGCCCCTGTTGCGCACAGAACCAACGTTACGCGTAATATAATCATACCCGCTGGTGTATGGCACCGGTACATCCAGCAACAGGGCGCTGGTGGTTTTATCATACACATCTACGGTAAGGGATATACGCTTCAGGAGAGCTATGTCCAGCCCGATGTTGGTGGTCTTCGACTTTTCCCAGGTGAGATCGGGATTCTGCAATACCGATGGTACGGAACCCGGATTGGAAGCATATTGCGAAGTATATGCGTAAATGCCTAAGGACTGGTAATCGCCTATTTCCGCATTACCGGTAATGCCATAGCTGGCCCTGATCTTAAGCTGATCTATGAACCGCTGATCTTTCATAAACGGCTCGCTGCTCAGGATCCAGGAAGCGCCCAATGTATAAAAACCTGCTGAGCGGTGATTGGCGCCAAAGCGGGAGGAAGCTTCATTGATATAGGCGCCGATGAGGTTATACTTTTCTCGATAGGTATAATCCACCTGCACCAGCCCTTTTGTAAACCGGTTCTCCGATTTGCTGCCTGGGCCAAAAGGCGATTGCTGGATGTTGGCTGCTGCATCCATGATATGTAAGCCCGCCGGGATCTTGTTGCCATACAGGCTGTTGTTCTCAAAATAGTTCTTCTCCCCTTCTGCTACTGCTATTGCGCTCAGGGCATGTTCCCCGAAGCTGCGCTGGTAGCTGAGGCGGTTGGAGGTAATGAGCCTGGACTCATAGCTGGAATTGTTATACAATTCTCCCAGGCCCCTGCCTGCTTTGGAGCGTACATCATAATACAGTTCGCTGCGCAGGTTGGAGTAACTTACACGGTTGTAGGTGGAAAAGGTAAGATGGGGTGTGATATAATAGTCCAGGTTCACATCTGCAGCAGTGGTCAGCTGTTTACCTTTATCATAGTTAAATTGCCATCCGTGAAGGAAGTTGTCGTGCTCGCGGCCTATCCATCCTTCTTCCGTGCCCATTTTTATGGACCCATCGGCGTTATACGGATTGTCCCACGGTAAATTGAGCTTTGACAATACCAGTGCGCCGTAGTTGCCCGATGCTTCATTTTCAAAATTACGGGAAGCGGCGTTGATGCGGGTAGTTAGCTTCAGCTTTTCATTGATACGGTGTGTGATATTTGCACGAAGGTTATACACTTCATTGCTGGTGTGCCGGATAATACCTTCTTCCTTATAATAATTCCCGGATACGTAGAACTGTGTTTTTTCAGAACCGCCGGATACGGAGAGCAGGTGGTTCTGGGTAAGACCCGTATGGTATGCAAGATCCATCCAGTTGGTGTTCTGCGATAGCAGGCTGGCAGGACGGTCCCTCGCAAAATCGGCGGGGGCGAAATAACTTTTCTGGTAATCATACAGCTGCTGGCTGTTCATGAGCTTCATATTGCCCATGCTCATTTTATTGAAGCCTACGCTGGAGTTAAAGCTGATCTGCGTTTTACCGGCCTGACCGGATTTTGTAGTGATGATAATGACGCCGTTGGATGCCCTGGCCCCGTACAGCCCTGCTGCGGCTGCATCTTTCAGGATGGTAACGGAAGCAATGTCGTTCGGGTTGGCTGTACCACCAACAATACCATCCACCACATACAAAGGCCCTGAGCCGGCTGTGATGGAGCTGGAACCACGGATGGTAACGTTAGCGGCTACACTGGGATTACCGGACGCGTTCTGTACCACTACCCCGGCTACCTTTCCCTGTAACAGGCTGGCTACGTTGTTGGAGGTTACATCATTCAGCTGTTTGCCGGATACCACCGCCACTGAGCTGGATACCTGCGATAGTCTTTTGGAAGTGTAACCGGTTACCACTACTTCATTCAGGTCGGCATTCTCCGCCTCCATTTTCACAGTTATTTTGCTGCGGCCATTCACGGGCAGCTCCTGCGTTCCAAAGCCTACTGCCTTAAAAATAAGGCTGCCCTTTGCAGGCGCCTTTACCTGGTAACGCCCATCGGCATCGGTGGCAGTACCGGTTTTCAGCGAAGGCACGTATACGGTAACACCGGGAAAAGGATCTCCCTTTTCATCCGTAACCAGGCCGGATACCGGTATCAGAGTATCCTGGACCGGTGCAACATTTGCGATACTTTTTTTACTCCCCAGTAGCAATAATAACAGGATCAGGCCTGCATAATTATACAGGCGCCTTCTTTTGGTTGACGGCCCGCTTAACGGGCCCTTCTTCATAAATTGGAAATACATACGCTTACGGTATTAGGTGATATGTAAATGGTTGAGTGCTGGCATATTCTTAGAGTTGCATTAACTTCAAAGCATTCAGGCGGTAGATCTTTTCCAGTATGGTGGCACTTAATCCCAGCCCATAGAGCGGCCAGTGATAAGTGAATATCTCATGTTCATAAAAATGATCATCAGTTGATTCCATAATCCGGAAAGCGGTGCGGTAAAATTTAGTGGCGTAGTCCATATTCATGGCCGGGTCGTAACCCAGGTCAGTGCCGAATAAAAGGCGGTCCTGGTACTTTTCATAGAAGGCCCTGGCAAAACGTGGTATGGTAGCGGTTTCTGCGAACCTTGCGGCATTATCCACATACAGATTGGGATAACGGTCCAGCATTTTGCCTACGATGCTGAGATCATAGGTGCAGTTAGCAAAATGGCAGGCTATGAAAATGGTGTCCGGGTTTTCCCTCACTACGTTCTCAAAAGACCGTATCAGCGCGGCATGGCCCAGGAGCCCCGGCTGGCTGTGATCTATGCGCCACTCGTAAGCGTTCATTAATCCGTCGTTGGTGGCATCCATGGGCAGGTACATCCACATGGGATCTGCAATGTGTATGTTCACCGGCATATGGAGCTGTCCGCATTTTTCAAACAATGGCTTCATGTGCGGATCATCCAGGTGCAGGCCGTAAGCGGCTACGGGGCGGGAATAAATTTCACCCAGCCCTTTGTCGCCCAGCTCTCCTACACCTTTTGCGCCCATGCGGTGGCAACGCTCCAATTCCGCTATTGCCCGCTCTGTCCAGTTACTGCCTGGCTGGTCATAACCCGTATAATCAAAACCACACCACAGGTCAAAGCGGTTGGCATAGGCTGCATATTGCCTGGTAACTGCGTCAAAACCGGCGCCTGTTTCAAACGTGAGCACCACGCTTTTTTCAATGTTTGCATCATCCATCCGGGCCACCCATCTACTGACATCCAGCTCCGGCTGCCACGCGTGCGTATGGGTATCAATTACCGGGAAAGCTGCCTTTACGATGGATGTTTCCGGCATTTTGAAGATCGACTGCGGCCGGTAGTCCTGCAATCTGATCTGCTCCGGCGATGACGGAACATTTCCTAATGGCTTTGGTTTTACTTTGTCGAGATCCATAATCATCTGTTTTTAAAATTCCGGTTTACCAGGCCAGACGGGGAATACCCGGTAATCCGGGTATTCCCTGCTGACAACTTCATATATCCGTTAAGGTAAGGTCACATATTTTACCTGGTATGGATTCAGGTTTACGGCCAGTGTACTATTGATCTTTGTTTTCTGCAGCGTAGCAGTTTTATTGATCAGCATTATTTTTGTTTGGGATGCCATCACCATTACGCTTGTGGCGGATACCGTGGTGGTATATAATTTTGTACCTGCCGGGAAATAGGTGTTAAAGTCTTTGTACACATAGTAATTGTTAAACGGCTTACCTCCATTTGGCACCAGGGTGCTGCTAAAGAAGTTGCTCACATTACCGTCTCCTTCCTGTTGTTCCGGCGACCATCTCAGCGATACGGCATCGCCGCCAAGCGCATGATATACCAGCATGCATCCCAGTGCAGCAGGTTGTTTGGTGGTATCGGTGTTTAATCCCACATAATCTTCCGACCACCATACCGGCAGGTTTGTTTGTGCATGCAGCCAGGTGCTTATATCCTTGAATTTTTTGGTGGCGCCAATGATGTCGGTGGCATCCTGGTCGTTGGCGTCAATACCGCCGTCGATGCAGAGGAAATCACCGCCGTGTTTGTGCGAGAGCCAGTAGGTAACTACATCCAGGCAGCGTTGGTCCAGCGTGCCATAGGTGGGGTCTGAAATGCTGCTGCTGGCGCCGAATGGCGGGTCTATCCAGGAATCTATGCCAATGTATGGGCCGCCGATGATAGCATCCGGGCGCACCTTCTTAACAGAGTCGTACACCAGGTTATACAGGCGGGTATAGCGTTCATAGTCCCAGTGGTTCTCGCCCGGCACTGTATCCCACATGCTTTTCAGCTCATTCCATACCTGGAAATATCTTACGGAGTTATAACGTTTTGCTACTTCCGCACAGAGGTGTGCAAAATCTTTTTCGTGTGAGAGCAACGGCGCCCATTCTATCTTATCCCAGTCGGTATCGTCATCGTATTTACCGGGAGCCCAGGTGGGATCCGTCATCCAGGTAGGGGCGGTGGCAAAGGTTATCACCGGTGTTGACTGCATAGTGGTGGTCATAAGGCTTACGCGGGTATCAAGGGAAGCCCAGTCGTAAACACCTGGCCGGGGGTTAGGGTTATCAGCGCCAAAACCAAAGATGTGCTGGTTATGATAAACAACTGCGCCTTTCAGCAAATTGGTTCCCCTGGTAATGGAGGGACCATCGCCCCAGGAATCCAGTGTGTTCTTCATATAGGTCACGCCTAATTTGAGTGAGGTGGTCATGAGCTGTGTGCTTTTATTTACCGTAATTCTTACGGTATCCGCCAGCAATCCAGCTTTTGTGAATGCTTCGTTTTCAGGCAGTAACTTCGGATCAACTTTACATGATCCGATAAGGGCTATCATAGCCGGGGCAATAAGGAATGTTTTCCATTTTAGTGTGGTCATTCTGTGAGGTTTTTCCAGTGCTTTTAATTTTTGGCACTGCAGGTGAACAATAAATAAAAATCAATACTACGTACAGCCGCAGGCGTTACATGCGTCCGGACCGGTATATTTCAAACCTATTTATTTTACTCTGACAGGATGAAGATCGCCACTGCTGCCAGCAGCAAACCTGCTGTTAGCACCGCATCCGGCACCACACCATAGATAATGAGGGAAAGAATGACTGTAATTACAGATGATAAGCTGGTTAATGGTATTACAATAATGGCTTTACCGTAACGCAGCGCGTAAACCAGCATCAGCGCACCGATGGCATTTAACAGGTGGATGGGCACAGCCAGCCCAAACCCGTTCCAGCCCCAGTTTACAGGGCGTGAAAAATCTGTGATACAGATGGCTATAGGCACCAGCAGCACGGATGATGCTGTCATATAGAAAAAGATACTTTCTGCTTTCATGCCGTTATTGGCAAACTTCATTACAAAGCCCTGGGTGGCCCACATTACAAATACCAGCATGGCCATTATGAGCCAGGTATATCCCTGCGCCTGTTTATTTTGCCCGGGCTGAAAGGCCAGGAAAAATGCGGCAAGCAATGCCACGCCTATACCCCACCATTGCCTGCGGGAACACGTTTCCCTGAGGAACACCACTGAGAGCAGGATGGTGAGCAAGGGGAAAAGGGCAATGAGTGGAAATAAGATATATGCCGGTCCTATGCGCAATGCCTCAAAAAGGATCAGCTGCCCGCCTGCGCCCAGCAAGCCTACCATAGATCCCTGGAAAATATGCTTCGGGCTATGGTCCAGTTTCCAGCCAACGATCCACAATGCTGCAACAGCACAGGGCAGCATGGTCAGCGTCCATACAATATATCCCAGTGTTGCCGGGAAGCCGGCCTTTTCAGGTATTTCAATAAACGCTCCCCATACTCCTACAAAAACAGTATTAATTGCGGTATATAAAAGCCAAAGCCGGGATCTGTTCATATGGTGGACTATTTATCGTTTCAAGGCCAAGCAACCTTCCGAAACCTTATTTTTCATTCTAAAACAAAGTAAATATAAGTTTTTTAAATAGAAAACAAGTAATAAATATTTTTTTGGAAAGATTTTGAAGAATAATAACAAAGGAAACGAAGGGTTTATTATATATAAACCCAAAAAAAAGCGAAGCAGCAAGATCACCTGCCTTGACAGATAACTCTTGCTGCTTCGCTGCTTTGGGTGCGGAGTGGTGGATGGAGACTATGCTATGATCACCTTTACGTCCAGGTCTTCCAGCCGCTTTTTATCTTCTGCGCTTATACCCGCGTCGGTAACCACGGTATTTATCTTGTTAACCGGGCAAATAAACGCCAGGCTCTTTTTGTTGAACTTACTGGAATCTGCCAGCACAATCACTTCGTTGGCTATTTCTATCATGATCTCATTCAGGTGGGCCTCTTCCATATTAGGCGTATAGATCCCATTACGGGTATCAAAGCCGTCAACACCCAGGAAAACCTTGTCCACATGGAAACTACGCAGATTCTTTTCCGCCAGGGGGCCTATGAGCGACATTGAATTTTGCCGCAGGTAACCGCCGGGGATGATCACATTTATATTGGGGTAGCCGGATAACATGTTCACGATGTTCATGGCATTGGTGATCACATTCAGGCTTTTGAAAGATTGCATATGTTTAACCATCTCCGCAGTAGTAGTGCCGGAATCAATGATCATGGTATCATTTTCATGAATAAGGGAGGCTGCGCTTTTGCCGATCGCTACTTTTTCCACATAATGGATCTTATTTTTTTCACTGATCCGCTGATCAACACCTACATTATTTTCCAGCTTAATAGCCCCGCCCCTGGCGCGTAACAGCATATTCTTCTGTTCCAGCTGGTCCAGGTCGTTGCGGATGGTTACCTCACTTACGTTAAACTCTTTGCTCAGCTCACTGATGATCACCTGGCCGTTCTTATACAGCTTCTGCAGTATTTCCTTCCGCCGGTTTACAGTGGATCCGTTTTGGCTCTCTTCCATTACAGTTGTTTATTTTGAGATTTTACTATTATAAGCCAGCTAAGTTACAGATTATTGTGTAATCTCTTTCAAACGAAATTTAAAACAAATTATCCGAAATAATAAAAAGGTTTTGAAAGTTATACACCTTTTGATATATTTGTATTGTATTACCTCACTTATATCTCAACTATGCAATCAGTACTTGAGCTGGAACCTTCCGCATTGCAAGAACAAGGAGCCTTCCACACTGCCCGGGAAATTGTACAACAGCCTTATATATGGGAAAAGATCATGAATAGCCTGACCGCTGATACCACCGCGTTGCTGGCATTCCTGCAGGAGGCCTACCAGGTAGCGGACAACATCATCCTTACCGGTGCAGGTACCAGCGCCTTTATTGGTCTTTCGCTTACGGGCAGCTTCTTCCGGCATACGGGCCTTATTACCAGGACTATCCCTACCACGGATCTTGTAGCGCACCCGCACGACTATTTCCATGCTGATAAGATACCGCTGATCATTTCTTTTGCGCGCTCCGGCAACAGCCCTGAAAGCTGTGCTGCGCTGGAGCTGGCCGACAATATTTCCCGGCGCTGCTACCACCTGGTGATCACCTGTAACCAAAACGGGCAGCTGGCCGGCTGGCAAAGCAAACACACGCAGCATGTGATCCTGCTGCCGCCGGAATGTAATGATAAAAGCCTGGCCATGACCAGCAGCTACTCCGGCATGCTGCTTACCGGCGCCCTTATTACCCGGCTGCACAACATTCCCGCTATGCAGCAACAGGTAAAAGCCCTGCGTGGCTATGGCGAGCACCTGCTGTCGCGCTACACCGCTTTGCTGCGCAGCATTGCCGGTAAAAATTTTACCCGGGCCGTATTCCTGGGCGATGGCCCCTTTTACGGCACCGCTACGGAAGCGCACCTGAAACTGCAGGAGCTGAGCGGCGGTAAGGTCATTTGCAAAAGCGACAGCTTTCTTGGCTTCCGGCACGGCCCTAAAGCTATCATTGACGAACACACGCTAGTGGTATATATATTTTCCAACACCAGCTATGTGCTGAATTATGAAAAGGACCTGGTTGTGTCCATGAAACAAGGCAATAAGGCGCTCATGGAAATTGGTATATTACCTGCCAACGGTGAAGTACCGGAGCTGGATGCCATCCTGCTTACGGGCGACCAGCAGCAGGTGCTGGAAGAAGACCTTTTATGCGTATGCAGCATACTGCCGCTGCAGCTGCTGGCCTTCTATACTTCTTTGTCGCTGGGTCTTCAACCGGACAATCCTTCTGTAAACGGCGCCATCACCCGCGTGGTGGAAGGCGTTGCCATCTATCCGCTCAATGCCTGATAAAAACATGGTTATGAAAAACACAGCGTTTGATGTATTGGTGGTCGGAGAACTGAATGTAGACCTGATCCTCAACAAACTTAACATGCTGCCCACCCTGGGCAGGGAAATACTGGCCAAAGACATGACCTTTACCCTGGGCAGCAGCGCGGCCATTTTTGCCTGCAACCTCAGCACCCTGGGCGCTGCCGTTACCTTTGCCGGTAAGATCGGCAACGATCTGTTTGGCCATAAAGTGCTTGCTGAACTTTCTTCCAAAGGGGTAAATACTTCCGGTATATTATACAGCCCTGCAAGCGGCACGGGCATCAGCATTGCTTTCAGTCATGAACAGGAAAGGGCCATGATCACCTATCCCGGCGCCATGGAAGAACTGAGCATTGCAGACATTACAGATGCGGTGCTCACAAGCGCCAGGCACCTGCACGTAAGCTCAATATTCCTGCAGCCGGCCCTGAAACCGGGCCTGATACAACTTTTTGCCCGTGCAAAAAAGCTGGGGCTCACTACCTCCCTGGATCCTCAATGGGACCCGGCGGAACAATGGGATATTGACCTGCCGGCGCTGCTGCCACATGTAGATATTTTGCTGCCGAATATTGCGGAGCTATGCGCATTCACAGGCCAGGCCACTATTTCAGCCTGCGTGGAAGCCATCCGCGCATATGCCAATATTATAGCGGTGAAGCACGGGGACGCTGGCGCTTATATATGGGATGGCCAGTCGTTGTTTCACCAACCATCCTTTAAACAACCGGATATTGCAGATTGTATCGGCGCAGGCGACAGCTTCAATGCCGGCTTTATCAGTCAGTATATCCGTAACCGTTCCCTGCGCCAATGCGCGGAATATGCAGCATTAGCTGGTGCTGTGAATACCACTGCCCCCGGCGGCACTACGGCCTTTCACAGCCTTGATACCTTTCACGCGATTGCCAGTCAAAAATTCAACTACCTACCCGCATGACCTTAAAGCAACAACTACAACAATGTTCACAGGCAGGCACCGCCCTGCTGGCCGTGAATTTCTATAATTTTGAAACACTGAAAGGCCTGCTGATGGCCGCTAAAGCAGCTAACTGCAGCCTGATACTGCAATTATCTGAAGGCACCCTGCAATACCTGGGCATTAACACCGCGGTACACATGGCCAGGGTAGCGCTGCGCCAGTACGGTGTAACCGGATGGGTGCATCTGGACCATGGCAGCAACATCCACACCATCCGCGAATGCCTGGATGCCGGCTTTGATTCCGTGATGATAGATGCCAGTGAAAAGTCGTTTGAAGAAAATGTCCGTACTACCGCCGCCGTTGTAGGGATAGCCGCCGGGTATGATGTGAACGTAGAAGCAGAGCTGGGCTATATTGCCAAACTGGGACAGGAACAAACCGCTGCCTTTACAAGCCCTGAACAGGCCCGGCATTTTGTAGATGAAACCGGCGTAAATGCCCTGGCCGTGGCTATTGGTACCGCGCATGGCTTTTATAAATCGCCCCCGCATCTTCAGATAGCCCTGCTTAAACAGATCCATGCCGCAACACCTGCCGCACTTGTATTACACGGCTGCTCCGGCGTTCCGGACGACCAGTTAAAAGAAGCTGTTAAGAATGGCATCACCAAAGTAAATCTTGCTACAGAAACAAAGAATATCTTCATGAAAACTTTGCAGCAACAGCTGCTGAACAGCCAGGACATAGATCTGCGCCGGGTTTTCCCAAAGGCAATAGATGCAGTAACAGAACTCATATCCCGGAAGCTGAGCGTGATATAACTTTGTTGATTCCCGAAATACACCTAACATAAACCTTCTCTGTGGGAAGGTTTATTCGTTTTACAGCCGGTGCTTTGGTATTAATAATTGTGTAAATCTATAGAACGAAACATACACTTTGATCTAAACAGGCAACCTTACTGTTACAATACATCCGTTACCTATAGCGCTATTAATATTAAGAGAGGCATTAATAAGCGCAGCTCTTTTCTGAAGATCGCTATTGGTAGTCCGATGAGGTTGCGCAAACCCTTTCTAAATAGTTTGTGATCACCAACCAGGGCTAGTTTAACGTGTGATTTTGGAGTCATATATGTATAATCAATGGCTATAGGTCAATCATTTGCAATGCTCCATTATTTTCTATTGTCCCTAAATATTATACGCTTATGTAATCAATTTTTTGCCGATACGAAATTCTGTCCAGGAGTTCTTGGAGCTGAGTACGGGAAAAACCTGGTATAAATTCCCGTGAAAACCCCCTTATCCATCCTTCAGGGAATGCGCAACTTTGCATTATCCACTTAAACACATTTAAAACCAAAACAAAATGAGTGATCAACTAATGTCGATTGAACAGATCGACAAACACATTGCAAGCAGGCCTAATGCAACAGCTGCAGCCATTGATTTTTGCGCCATCTACAAAACAGTAAGACCAATACTGCTTTTCGCAAAAGCGCTTTTGTTTTTCAAACCCGAATGGCAAAAAGTCCTGGAAGCCTTTATTGAGTCCATGGATGGCAATTGCCAAGCTTAACTTATTTAAATACCGGTGCGATGCACCGGTATTTAAATAAAACGAATAAAAGATATTAATTACATTTATTTAATTACTCCCTCCCTCAAACCCCTTATCTATGAACAAGCATATTATTTCTTTAATTGTATTTCTACTTATCTTCTATTCTTCTTACGCCCAAACACTTGCCGTAACTTTTAAAAAGAGATCTGATGCCCATGGTCAAATAGTTGACAAAGATACGGTGCAACGTGAATCCAAAGAGTTAATTCATCCGGTTACCTTATTAATCGATGAGAAAAATATTCCCGAATCCGATAGATATAAATACGAAATTACCGTTAAATCAGAGCAAAAGACTAACCTCTCAACGGCAGAATACAAGTTAAATTTCAACAGCACTACTCTTGACAAAACATCAAAAGAATATACTTTTTATATTATTATTACTGCGTCCGATCATACAGATATAGAACGAAGCGTTTATTTAAGTGTTAGCGTGAGTAAAATAGGTGCAACCACAAATGAGAATTCAGCAACAGCCAGTACATCTCATGAGCTTGTTGTATTTCCCAGTAAAAGCCTTAATACTTATAATTATCTAGCATATGTGGGAACTAACTTTGACCTTGTTGATGGAGTGCAGGCAAAAAATTTGTTCTTTGCCACAAATCTCATGAGTGCCCCAGTGAGAAAAAGGGGATTTGGTTTTAGCCTTACATTATACGGTAATCGCACTACCACATCAACTGATACGTCCGGTCGTACAACATATACCTCAAAAGCTGTTCCTATTGGCGGTGATAGTGCTAGGTTTTATATGGAAAGCGGTATCAAAACAATAAACCGTGTTTCTGACAACTTGGGAGCTTCCTTCAGCCCTCTTATAAGATTATTTGGCCATTTGAGTGACCCGGAACATGTCGTACAGCTATATTATGCACCCCAGTTTGAATTTATATGGCGACGTACAACAATTACTACAAGGTATACGGATGTTCAATTAGTAGATTCTATAGATCGTGCAGACCGTCCTTTCAGCGGTCCAATAATCTTAACAGATCCGGTTTTGCGAACTCCTATAAACATATATGATATTTATCTTGGTCTTATAGGTGTATTAATGAATCATGAAAACAAGTTTGTGAGCGTGCGTATACAGGTAGCGATAGGTTGGAATTTCAGCTATACTTCGGGAAGAGGAACAGGCTTAACACGGGGCGGTCAATTAGCTACTTTTTATACTAGAACCAACCAGCCATTTTTCTTTACCAGGGCATGGATCACAGAGCCAGTATCTGGCATTACAATTGGGGCCGAAGTATCAAACACTTTATTTATGAAGGAAAAAGCACAGCCGTACTATAATGTTACCCTTTCAAAAGCCATCAATCTAAGCTCACTGGCTAGCATCTTTCAACCCGTTACTACACGGTAGTTGCAAACTGAATATCCCGAAACAAAGCGGTTAAAGTAGGATGTGCCACTGAAACCCAGGTTATATGCGATCTCCCTTTTTTCTGCATTAAAGAGTATCCTTCGCAATTATGATACGGATTGGCCGTCTTTTCTCTCCCTCAAGCCAGGGAATGTCATAAATTGGAATATTGCTACTTTTGATACCTGCCCATACAGCGTCATCAGGCAATCAACTAATATTATGCAATGGATGCAAAATTTTTGTTACCCGCGCAATTAGAGAACATACTACGCGGCGCAGGCTGGCTGGCGGCGGATACCCGCATCCTGTCCGTAACGCCGGAAACCCTGGAGGGCGGCGGCCTAGTAGGGAACGTGCAACGCCTGCATATTACTTATGCGCATACACCAGGGCCAGGCACATTCATTGTTAAACTCCCCTCCCATCAATTAACGGAAGCTGTTGCATTCAGCCAAACAGAGGCCTGTTTTTACCAGCAGGCCAACCGTTGGTTTCCCGGCATTCCTGCTCCTGTATGGTATGCAGGCGATGAAAATTACCTGTTGCTGGAAGAATTACATAATGGCTGTTTTGTAAAACAGCTGGCAGGTTGTAATGCTGCACAGGCGCAGCTGGCCATCCGGCAAATAGCGCAGCTTCATGCGCAATGGTGGGATCGTGAGCTCCCTGCCGGCCTGCATTGGGTGCAACCGCTTAATACAGCCCCTGCCGGTAACTTTTGCACACAACGCCTGCAGGCCTACCGCGGTGAATGGCCGGCATTATTGCAACCTTATCTACCCAATATCACCAGGCGGCTTAGCGCCCTGCAATCCCTGCTGCTGGCGGCGCCCCGCACCATTGTGCATGGCGATTACCATAGCCAGAATATTTTTTTCAGGGAAGATAATGTTACGCTGATTGATTTCCAGTTTATGCAGCAGGCCTGCGGCATGCTGGATGTGGCGCGGTTTATAGCTACCAGCCTCACTACGGAGCTGCGCCGCAGCATAGAACATGCTTTACTGGACACCTACCGGGCATGCTTACACGCACAGGGTATTCACTACCCGGCGCACCAATGCCTGCAGGATTATAAGGCTGCCTTATTATGGAACTTGCTGCCACCGGTAGCGCTGCACCTGGTGAATGTAATGGAGCTGGGAAAACCATGGCCCGCGCAGTTCCCCATCCTGCAAAAATGCATTGCTGCTATTGAAGACCATGAGGCTATGCAGGTACTTTAAAATGCTTCACCCAGGTTAATGTAAAATACATTGCCAAACTTGCTAAAGCCATAATCCAGCGCTATGTTGGTATTGGAGCGTTTGTTGAACTTAATGCGCAGACCTGCGCCGGCTGCAGGGTGAAAGCCGGTAAAGCGGTACTTATCCCGCTCCGTTACCGTATTCATATTTGCAAACAGGGTAAAACCCAGGAAGCCGCTGGGCAAAATATCGCGCCGGTACTCTGCTTCCAGGTCTATGAGGCCCTTGCCCCGAAAGCGGTTCTGGTCTATGCCCCGGCCACTGCGGTTGGTAGGGTCCCAGCCTATGCTGGGCAGATCCAGGTAAGGCGTTTTACTACTGAGCGTGGTCCAGTAATAACCCCATAGGGCCAGCACATTCTGCGTTCTTTCCGGGCCAAAATGGAAATAACGCCGGTAATCTACATACAAAGATTTCCAGTTATCATTGCTCCCCAGGAAAGTAGGGTTAATGCGGAAAATAGCATTTACATAATACCCGGATTGCGGGTTGATGGGGTTCTCCCGCGTATCATTCTGCACGTTCAGCGAAATACCTGAAGAAACCGATTGCTTGCCCGGTGCTGTGCCATAATCATACTTTACATAATCCGGCAGGTACAAAGAATCATTACTTCTTACTTTAATGGCCGAATGCCAGTCCAGGTGATAACCTACACCCGCCAGCAGCCCTGGTCTTATACGCTGATAAAAAGTTTCGTAGAAACGGAAATAGTTATTGCCCAACAGCTCGCGGTCATCGCCCGCGCCGCCTTTACCCAGGCCCCAGGTGTATTGCGGGTTCACAATAAAGCGTACATCGCCCACAATATTACGGTCGTTACCCTGAAACCATAAGTTGGGGCGCACGGAGAACGAGAACCGGCCTGAAAAAGAAAAGGACGGCGAGAACGTTATGTTGGATATACGCGTGGTACGCCGGGGGCCCATGTAAAACGCTGCCTGGGTAGAGGTTACCAACGCAGTACCGCCACCCGGTATATTTGTGGGAATAGGTATTAATGAATAATATACCTTCCCGTTTCTTTTGGGGACATTATGGGACTTTATGTGGAATAAATCGTTAAACAGGTCTATCACATCCAATCGTGGCACGGTATCCTCGTCAGGGTCGTAGTTCCTTTTTTGCAAAGAATCCAGCCCCTTGTTCTGTGCCAGAACACAGCAGGGCGAAAGTAAGAGTATGATCAGCCACCATTTTTTCATCCGGGTAATCTGCCTTTTACGGGCCTATGCAGGCCCTTAGTTACACAATAGATCTGCTTATATAAACAAAATATTGTGCCAGTACCCGGCTGATGCTTAGTAGGCGCCCACAGTAAAAGGCGCTTCTTCAAAAATACCCTGCAGGCGGGTGCTCCAAACGGCCAGCTCATTAGCCCGTTCCTCATCCGATAACCTTACCGGGCCATACACTATCTGCGGCGCCAATACAGTAAAACCGGTGAACTCCAGGATACCACGGTGTATGGGCCGCAATATGCCGGCCATATCGCCATTAAAACCACCTCTCAGGTAATTGCTCTCCGGGCCGCCGGTAGTAAGGGATAGCAACGCTTTTTTGCCCTGGAACACACCTGTTTCGTAAATATGCTGGTGCCGGTAAGTACGGCCCATAGCAAATACACGGTCTACCCAGCCTTTAAGGATACCTGGCAGGGCAAACCACCACAGGGGGAATTGCCAGATCATAAGATCGCACCACTCCACCTTTTCCTGTTCTATATTTATATGCGGCGCAAAACCATTTACAGCAGTGGCATGCGTTTCTTCCAGCTGCTGTTTAAAAAAGTCTGCATTATGTACACTGGTAAAGTTATAGCGGTCAGATACCGGGTTGAACTGCATTCCATACAGGTCAGATGTTTTGACCTGGTGCCCGGCAGCGGTTAATGCCTGGATAGCGGTTTGAAAAAGCGCAGCGTTCATACTCTTAGGCTCAGGGTGCGCGTACACTATCAATACGTTCATAAAAAGATTTATTTAAATTCTGCTGGCAAAATTATCCCCTGCGGTTTACATTTGTAGTATGTGTAGCCGGTTGTTTGATACACACAAAAATGTTAGTTATGGCCAAGCGCAAACCTACATCCACCAACACCCAGAACCGGGAGAAGCTGAATAATATCTGTGGTGTTACTTATGCCATTAATATTCTGGGCGGACGCTGGAAGCTGCTGATCCTGTATAAGCTGGACAACAAAACCCTGCGTTTTGCGGAGATCAAGAAAAAGATCCCGGACATTTCTGACCGTATGCTAACCCTGCACCTGAAAGAGCTGGAAAGGGATGGCCTCATTAGCCGCGAAGTGTATGCTGAAGTACCGCCCCGGGTAGAGTATAAGCTTACAGAAAGCGCACAGGCGCTGATGCCTATCTGGAAACAGCTGGAATACTGGGGCCTGAGCCACCGCGATATACAGGAACAGGCGCCCGTAACGGCCTTATGATTTTAATCTTAAATTGAGTATATTCAGGTCACCTTTCACACAACGTTATTTCACGTTCATAAACAAACACTACTATGCACATTTCAAGAAGGAACTTTCTGCGTAACGGCGCTTTAGCTGTTGCAGGTACCACGTTATTAAGGAACGAATTATTTGCGGCGGCACGCGCCAAAGGAATACTGGGTATACAGCTATACTCCATCCGGGATGATATGAAAAAAGATCCTTCCGGTACGCTGAAACAGCTGGCCGGTATGGGTTACAAGTACGTGGAGCATGCCAACTACATAGACCGTAAATTTTATGGCTATTCTGCCGCAGAGTTTAAAAAACTGCTGGACGGCCTGGGTCTTTTAATGCCCAGCGGCCATACTGTAATGGGCAAACAGCACTGGGATGCTGCCAAGAATGATTTTACCGACGCCTGGAAATATACGGTGGAAGATGCCGCTGCCGTAGGCCAGCACTATGTAATAAGCCCCTGGCTGGATGAGGGCCTGCGCAAAACCTACGACGACTTTAAAGCCTATATGGATGTGTTTAACAAAAGCGGGGAGCTGTGTAAAAAGTCGGGTATGAAGTTCGGCTACCACAACCACGATTTTGAATTCAGCACCAAGCTGAATGGGCAGAAACTGTTTGACCTGATATTGCAGAACACCGACCCATCGCTGGTAGCCCAGCAGCTGGACATTGGCAATATGTACCATGCAGGCGGCATAGCGCTGGACATTGTAAAACAATACCCCGGCCGTTTTGAGCTGATGCACGTGAAAGATGAGATCAAAGCTGCCAAAGGCGGTGAAATGGGCGGCGCTTATGAAAGCACTGTGCTGGGTAAGGGCATTATACCGGTAAAACAGGTAATAGACCTGGGTAAACAGTCCGGTGGCACTAAGTATTTTATTATTGAACAGGAATCTTACCAGGATATAACACCGCTGGAGAGTGCAAAGCTGGATCTGGTGCAGATGAAGAAATGGGGATACTAGGCTTCAATTACGAATTAGTTAATTACGAATTACGAATTGAATGCAGCGGATAATTGAGGACGGAAAAGATATTAATGATGACGACAGCAATGGTAGCCGGCAGGCTGATCGAGTTATGCAAAGACGGGCAGTTTATTCAGGCGCAGCATGAATTGTATGATACAGCCATTATAAGCATTGATCCTGATGGAAGCAGAACTGAAGGAGCCTCCAACATGAATGCGAAAGAGCAGCGATTCCTGAGTAATCTTGAAAAGATCATTAGCATCAGTTTTTCTGAACCTTTGATAACGGGTGGATATTTTTCTGTGATCCTCAGGATGGAAATGGAAATAAAAAATACCGGGTACAGGGATTTTGAAGAAATATGCGTGTACCAGGTTGCTAATGGGAAGATTGTGTTTGAACAGTTCTTCCGGGATGTTAAGAAAATTGTTTAACTAACAAGCCCACCGGGGCATCAATTGTGAGACTATTACAAAAAGTGTTACGTAGCTTTTTGTAATAGTCTCAATTCGTAATTAAACCTTCACCACTACTTTCCCTACCGTCCTGCCGCTTTCTACCTGCAAATGCGCTTTATCCATTTCTGCAAAAGCAAAGGTTTGTGATACATGGGATCTGAGCTTACCCTGCGCCAACAGATCAGCAAGGTGCTGCATATCCTCTCCATTGGATTGTACTAATATAAAAACACCGCGGATGCCTTTTGCCTTTGCCTTTTCCGTTACCTGCTCACTAAGGCCGGAGGGAATGCTTACCAGTGTGCCGCCGGGTTTAATTACTTCCAGGGAACGGTCAATGTTATCACCGCCAATAGCATCCAGCACAAAATCAATATCGCTCACTACCTTTTCAAATTGCTGGGACCTGTAATCGATATGCTCATCAGCGCCCAGGCTTAACACAAAATCTTTATTGGCAGCAGAAGAGGTACATATTACATAAGCGCCCAGGTGTTTGGCTATTTGCACAGCATAGTGCCCTACCCCACCTGCGGCTGCGTGTATGAGTACCCGTTGGCCTGCTTCTACCTGCC
>JGI24740J21852_10000309_pt1 | contig 20752 bp, 19 predicted proteins | sample KBSCornC6_FD_21852 | JGI IMG/M metagenome (IMG submission 21852) | reverse complement strand
GAGCCTCCAGGTACTCGGGCTCGATTCCCGCGGCTGCGAGCTCGCGCCGGGCCGCCTCGAGGCCGGCGGCGAGCGAGCCGGCGCGGGCGCCTTGCTCGGCGACGCGCAGCGCCCGCGAGAGCGCGATCGCACGCTCGCGGTCCCCCTCGCTCAGGTAGGCGTTGCGGGAGCTCATCGCCAGGCCGTCGGGCTCGCGCACGGTCGGCATCACCTCCACCTGGAGCGGGAAGTCGAGATCGCGGACCATGCGCCGAATAACGGCCGCCTGCTGGGCGTCCTTCTGACCGAAGTAGGCGACATCGGGCTGGACCGAGTTGAAGAGCTTGGCGACGACGGTGGTGACGCCGCGGAAATGTCCGGCGCCGCGCCGCGCCGGGTCGCCATCGAGGACCTCGGTGAGGTTGCCGGTGACCTCAACCTGGGTGGCGAAGCCGTCCGGATAGACCTCCTCGACTGGCGGCGCGTAGAGGAAGTCGGCGCCGGCCTGGGCGGCGAGGCGGAGGTCGCGCCCCTCGTCGCGCGGGTAGCGGTCGAGGTCCTCTCCGGGACCGAACTGGGTCGGGTTGACGAAGAGGCTCATGACGACGATGTCGCAGCGCTCGCGCGCAGCCCGCAGCAGCGAGAGGTGACCCTCGTGCAGGTATCCCATCGTCGGCACGAGGCCGATCGCGCGGCCTTCGCGCCGCGGCTCGGCAAGCGCCGCGCGCAGCTCGGACTTGGCGCGCAGCAGGCTCGCGCCAGGGGTCCCGGGGAGGGTGTTTGCGGTCGAGAGGTTGGTGCTCATCTGGTCCATGCCCTTGGGGTCACGGCCGTCGAGTGCCGAGTATAGGGATCGTCGATCCCGACTCAAACGAAATTAAAGATCGGGGCCGAAGTGATCCGGGGACGACCCGCTCCCGCAAGTGGGGTCAAATGGCAACCCGACAGAGGGGAGCAACATGAGTTCCGAGATCACCCTCGAGCAGGTCGACGTCGACGGAGCGATTCGCGAAGCCGCCCACGAGGCCGAGGAGGCCCTGGAGGGCGACACCCGGCTCGACTTCCTCAAGAAGGCTGGCCTGGCCGGCGGCACCGTGATGGGCGGTGGCGCCCTGTTGAGCGCCCTCACCCCCGCCTCGGCGCTGGCTGCCAAGGGCAAGGGCCGTCCCCCGGCCAAGTTCGGCAAGGGCGACGTCGGCATCCTCAACTACGCGCTCACGCTCGAGTACCTGGAGTCCGCCTTCTACAACGAGGCGAGCGCCAACCAGGCGAAATCGAGCTTCCTCAAGGGGGCCCAGCAGGAAGCGTTCCTGAAGCTCGTCACCGCCGACGAGAACGCCCACGTCGCCTTCCTCAAGGAGGCGCTGGGGAAGAAAGCGGTGGCGGCGCCGAAAGTGGACTTCGGCAGCACCACCTCGAGCGAAGCCTCGTTCATCAAGACCGCGGTGGCGCTGGAGAACACCGGTGTCGGCGCCTACGCCGGGCAGGCGTTGAACATCGCCAAACCGGCCTACATCGCGGCGGCCCTCTCGATCTGGTCGATCGAGGCGCGGCACGCCTCCGTCGCCGGCCTGCTGCTGGGTCCGACCCCGGCGAACCTCTCTCCGAACGGGGCATTCGACAAGCCGAAAACCGCCGCCCAGACGCTCAAGGCCGTGGCCGCCACCGGCTTCCTCAAATAAGCCCGTCGCCGCCGTCCGGCGCCCGGTCCTCTCCCTTCCGGTCGTCGGGGCCCTCGGTGAACTCGATCCTGCGGATCGGCTTCGCCGGGGCGCCGGCGGCGATCGTGAAGGCGGGCAGGTCGGCGTTGACGACCGAGTTGGCGCCGACCACGCAGCGGGAGCCGATCACGGCGCCGGTGGTGACGGCGCAGTTGACGCCGAGCCAGCAGTTGTCGCCGATCTCGACCGGGCCCTTCGAGGTGAAGCCCTGCCAGGTGATCGGAGTGCTGGCGTCGTCGAAGCGGTGGCTGGCGTCGCCGACGAAGCAGCCGTTGGCGAGCATCGTGTGATCGCCGATCGTCACCCGCTCATAGGCGGCGATCATCGTGTTGCGGTTGAGGAAGCAGCCTTCGCCGATCTCGATCCGGGCATGCGGGCCGAGCGTCAGCCAGCAGCCGGGCTCCAGCAACGTCCCCTCGCCGATCGTCAGCCGGCCGTCATCGAGCGCCTCCAACACTTCGCCCTCGACTGGGTGGCGAACGTAGAAGCCGCCACGGGCGGCGTGGCGGTCGATCCGCCAGCGGCGCAGGCGGCGCCGGTTGCGCTCGTACCAGCGCCGCTTCGCCCACCAGACCCTCCACCCGGCCACGCTCATGCGCCCGACCCTACCCGCGCCGGTGGGCCTTAGACTGCCCGGCGTGGCTGAGCTGCGTGGCGGGATCGATCTCGGCGGCACCAAGATCCAGACGGCGATCGTCGACGCCGGCGGCGAGGTGCAGGGCGAAGCGCGCCAGCCGACGCCGACCGGCGGCGGCCCACAGGACGTCGCCGCGGCGATGGCGGCGGCGCTGCGCGAAGCGGCGCAGGAGGCCGGCATCGAGCCGAGCGAACTGAGCGGCATCGGAGTCGGCTCCCCCGGCGACGCCGACGAGAAGACCGGCGTCGTCTCCGGCGCCCGCAACCTGCCCGGCTGGGAGGGCAGCTTCCCGCTCGCCGAAGCGCTGCAGAAGGATCTTGGGACCGAGGTCCGCGTCGGCAACGACGTCCAGGTCGCAACCGAAGCCGAGTTCCACCTCGGCGCCGGGCGCGAGTTCCAGAGCCTGATCGGGGTCTTCTGGGGCACCGGCGTTGGCGGCGGCCTGATCCTCGACGGCAAGCCCTGGCTCGGCCGTGGCGCCGCCGGCGAGATCGGTCACATGGTCGTCAAGCGCGGGGGCGCCAAGTGCCCTTGCGGGCGCCGCGGCTGCATGGAGGCCTACGCCGGCCGCTCGGCGATGGAAGCCGAGGCGCGCCGCCAGCACGAAGAGGGCCACAAGACCGACCTCTTCCAGCTGATGGAGAAGCACGGCAAACCGCGGCTGACCAGCGGCATCTGGGAGCGCGCCCTCGACCACGGCGACCGCCTGGCCGAGCAGCTGATCGACCGCGCAATCGAGGCGCTCGGGACCGGCGTCGCCTCCGCCGTCAACCTGCTCGACCCCGAAGCGGTGATCTTCGGCGGCGGACTCGGCGTCCGCTTCGGCGACCGCTACATGGACCCGCTGATGGAGGAGATGCGCAAGCACCTCTTCGTCGACGAGCGCCCACCCGCGGTCAGAGTCGCCTCGCTCGGCGACCTCGGCGGCGCCATCGGCGCCTCGCTGCTCGTCGTCAACCGCTGAGCGCCGGTGGGCGCTAGACGCGTCCCGAGGCGGAGCGCTGCTGGCGCGCCAGCGCATCGACGATCACGGCCAGCAACAGGACGCCGCCGGTGACCATGAACTTGACCGCCGAGGAGAGGGCGAGCAGGTCCATGCCGTTGGAGATCGAGCCGATCACCAGGGCGCCGAGCAGGGCGGTCCAGACGGAGCCGCGACCGCCAAAGAGGCTGGTACCGGCGATCACCGGGCCGGCGATCGCCAGCAGCAGCAATTCGTTGCCACCCGAGTTCTGGTTGACCGCGAGCAGCCGCGAAGCGGCCATGACGCCGCCGATCGCCGCCATCGTCCCGGCGATCGCGAAGACGGCGACCCGCACCCCGTTGACCGAGATGCCGGCCCGCCGTGCCGCCTCGGCGTTGCCGCCGACGGCGAAGACGTGGCGGCCGAAGCCGGTCCGCTTGACCACGTACTCCATGCCGACGACGAAGGCGAGCAGGATCAGCACCGCCAGCGGCACGCCGCGGTCGGAGTTGAGGATCGCGACGGCGACGATCGTCACCACGGCGACCAGCACGAAGCGGAAGACGAGGGCGCCGATGTTCTCGGCCTCGAGCCCGGCGGCGAGCCGGCGCCGGTGGCCGACCAGCAGCACGGCGCCGTAGGCGGCGACGATCAACGCCGCGAAGATCCAGCCGACCGTGTCCGAGTAGAAGGTGTTGGCGAGGCCGGTGATTTTGGGGTCGGTGAGGTTGATCGAACCGGTCGATCCCAGTACCTGCAGCAGCGCCCCCTGCCAGGCCAATAAGCCCGCAAGGGTGACGACGAACGAAGGCACCCCGAAGCGGCTGAAGAGGCTGCCCTGAAGCAGGCCGATGCACATCCCGACGGCGACCGCAGCGGCGATCGAGAGGTACGGGCTCCAACCGTGCTTGGTGTTGAGGACCGCCATCACCGCCGCGGCGAGGCCACTGACGGCGCCGACCGAAAGGTCGATCTCCCCCAACAGGAGGACGTAGACGATGCCGACCGAGATCAGGCCGGTGGCCGTGATCTGCAGCATCAGGTTGGTCAGGTTCTGGGCCGAGAGGAAACGGTCGTTCTCGAACTGGAAGATCGCCCAGATCACCGCCAGGCCAAAGACGACCCGCAACGAGGCGAGGTCGCCCTGGACGACGCGGCGGATCGTCTCTCCGACCTTTCCTCGCTCGCGATCTTCCGTCGCCGTCGGCGGAGTCTCAGCCGTCGCGTCCATCGTCTTCCCCTTTTCGGTGCTCGGCTTGGTCGATCTCCTTGCCGCCGACGCCGGTGATGGCGGAGACGACGTGCTCCTCGGTGGTCGCTTCGGCCGAGAAGTCGCCGGCCGGTCGGCCGAGGCGGAGGACGAAAATGCGGTCGGCGACCTCGAAGACGTCGACCAGGTTGTGGCTGATCACGACGACGCCGAGGTTGCGCTCGCGCAGGCGCCGAATCAGGTCCAGCACCTGAGCCGTCTGGGCGACACCGAGGGCGGCCGTGGGCTCGTCGAGCAGCACGACTTTCGGCTCGCCGAGCAACGAGCGGGCGACCGCGACCTGCTGCCGCTGACCGCCGGAGAGGGTCCCGACCTCACTGCGCAGGCTGGGAATAGTCACCGCCAGGTTCGAGAGCAGCTCGCCGGTGCGGTGCTCCATCTGCGCCTCGTCGAGCTGGCGCGAGACCCGTCCCGCCCCCGGCGAGACCAGCTCGCGGCCGAGGAAGAGGTTGTTGACGACGTCGAGGTTGTCGCAGAGCGCCAGGTCCTGGTAGACGGTGGCGATGCCGAGCTCGGTCGCGGCCTGGGGCCTGGTGATCGAGACCGGCCGCCCTTCGAACTTGATCGTCCCGGCGTCGGGGCTGTGGATGCCGGCGATCGTCTTCACCATCGTCGACTTGCCGGCGCCGTTGTCGCCGACGAGGCCCACGACCTCGCCGGCGCGAACGGCAAAGTCGACCCGGTCCAGAGCCTGGACCGGGCCGAACTGCTTGCTGACTCCCTCCAGCTCGAGGAGGGGATCTCCGTCGCTCATCTCACCCCGAGATTCCCGCTTCTTTGCACGCGCTCGCGTAGGAGCCGGTGCAGAGTTCCGAGGCGGTGACGAAGCCGTCGGCGACGACCGTGCTCTTCACGTTGTCTTTGGTGACAGCGATCGGTTCCAGCAGCACGGCGGGAACTTTGCCCTTGCCGTTGTCGACTTCTTCGGTGATCTTGTCCTGCGGCACTTCTTCGCCTTCGCCAAGGGCGACGGCGATTTCGGCCGCAATCTTGGCCTCCGGGCCGATTTCCTTGTAGACGGTCATGAACTGCTGGCCAGCGAGGATCCGTTGCAGGCCCGCAACGGTCGCGTCCTGGCCGGTGACCGGCTTTTCTTCGGGGTTGATGCCGGCACTCTTCATCGCTGCGATCGCGCCGCCGCCGGTGTCGTCGTTGGCGGCGTAGATCCCGGCGAAACCGTTGTTGCCGAGCGCCGTGATCGCCTGCTGCGCCTCACGCTGGGCGTTTTCGGCGGACCAACCGGGGGTGTCGTATTCCTTGGCGATCTTGACCCCAGCGGCTTCGAAGCCGGTGTGGGCACCTTCTTTGAAGAGGGCGGCATTGGGGTCGGCTGGGTCGCCGTTGATCATGATGATCGGGCCGCTGGCGCTGCCGTCTTCTTTCAGCCTTTCCGACAGAGTTTCAGCCTGCAGTTCGCCGACCTTTTTGTTGTCGAAGGAGACGTAGGCGTCGATTTCGCCGTTTTCGATCAGGCGGTCGTAGCTGACCACCGGCACGCCCTGGGCCTGCGCCTTTTCCGCAATCGCCGCCGCCGATTTCGAGTCCATCGGGTCGACGACCATCACTTCGGCGCCCTGGGTCAGGGCGGATTCGGCCTGGCTCTGCTGTTTTTCAGCGTCGCCACCTGCGTTGAGGTAGATGACTTCGCAGTCTTCACAGAGTTCTTCGACGGCCTTTTCGAAGTCCGGCTTGTCGTTGGTTTCGTAGCGCGGCGTTTCGTTTTCGGGCAGCAGCAGCGCGATCTTGGTGCCGCCACCGCCGCTGCTGCCGCCACAGCCGGCAGCGACCAAGGCGATGACGAGCAAAGCGCCGAGGGCGAGAGCGACTCCGCCGCGCCTCGAACCAGCAGATCTGGACATACCTCTCCTCCTTCTCCCCGGCGCCCTTCCGGCAACCGGACGAATCGAACTTACCCCGTACCTGGGTCTTTCATGCACGGCCGGGGTGGCCAATTCCTCCCTAACTTGCAGGACAATTCGGCCAGGCCGACCGGGTGGGGGGCTAGGCGGCGAGCGGTTCGCGGCGGCGGGAGCCGCGCTTCGGCTTCGCCGGCTCAACCAACTCGGCGAGAAAACGGCCGGTGTAGGAGCCGCTGACCGCGGCCACCTCCTCGGGGGTGCCGGTGGCGACTATCGTGCCGCCTTCTTCGCCGCCCTCAGGACCGAGGTCGACCAGCCAGTCGGCGGTCTTGATCACGTCGAGGTTGTGCTCGATCACGACCACCGAGTTGCCGGCGTCGACGAGGCGGCCGAGGACGTCCAGCAGGCGCGCCACGTCGGCGAAGTGGAGGCCAGTGGTCGGCTCGTCGAGGATGTAGAGGGTGTCGCCGGTGGCGACTTTGGAGAGCTCAGTGGCGAGCTTGATCCGCTGCGCCTCGCCGCCCGAGAGCGTCGTCGCCGGCTGACCGAGGCGGATGTAGTCGAGGCCGACGTCGTGCAGGGTGCGCAGGCGGCGGGCGATCTTCGGCACGTTCTCGAAGAACTCGACCGCCTCCTCGACCGGCATCTCCAGCACGTCGGCGATGCTCTTGCCCTTGAAGCGGACCTCGAGCGTCTCGCGGTTGTAGCGCTTGCCGTGGCACTGCTCGCATGGCACATAGACGTCGGGCAGGAAGTGCATCTCGATCTTGATCTGGCCGTCGCCTTTGCAGACCTCGCAGCGGCCGCCCTTGACGTTGAAGCTGAAGCGACCGGGCTTGTAGCCGCGCGCCCGCGCCTCCTGCGTCTGGGTGAAGAGCTGGCGGATGTGGTCGAAGACGCCGGTGTAGGTGGCCGGATTGGAGCGCGGCGTGCGCCCGATCGGCGACTGGTCGATGTTGATGATCTTGTCGATCTGGCTGAGCCCGTCGATGCCGTCGTGGGCGCCGGGCCGCAGTTTCGCCTGGTGCAGGCGGTTGGCCACTGAGTGATGCAGGGTCTCGTTGACCAGCGTCGACTTGCCGGAGCCGGAGACGCCGGTGACGCAGCAGAGCACGCCGAGCGGGATCGTCACGTCGACGTCCTTGAGGTTGTGTTCGCGAGCGCCGCGGATCGCTAGCGCCCCGCGCGGTGCCCGCCGCTCCTCCGGCAGCGCGATCTTGCGCTTGCCCGAGAGGTACTGACCGGTCAGCGAGGCCGGGTCCCTGGCGACCTTGGCCGGCGGCCCGGCGGCGATCACGTGGCCGCCGTGTTCGCCGGCGCCGGGACCGAGGTCCACGAGGTGGTCGGCAGCCATCATCGTTCCCTCGTCGTGCTCGACCACGATCACCGTGTTGCCGAGGTCGCGCAGCCGGTCGAGGGTCGCGATCAGCTTCTCGTTATCGCGCTGGTGCAACCCGATCGAGGGCTCGTCGAGCACGTACATCACTCCAACGAGATGCGAGCCGATCTGGGTCGCCAGCCGGATCCGCTGCGCCTCGCCGCCGGAGAGCGAGCGGGCGGAGCGGGACAGCGAGAGGTAGCCGATGCCGACGTTCTCGAGGAAGGTCAGCCGTTCGGTGATCTCGCGCACGATCAGCCGCGCGATCGCCCGCTCGGTCTCGGTCATCTCCAACTCCTCGATCCAGGCCGCTGCCGCCCGCGCCGAAAGAGCGCTGTACTCGGCGATGCTGAGGCCGCCGACCTTGACCGCGAGGCTCTCCGGTCGCAGCCGCGCCCCCTTGCAGTCGGGGCAGGGCTGCTCCGCCATGTAGCCCTCGATCCGCTCGCGGGAGCCCTCGGAGTCGGTCTCTTCGTAACGCCGCTCGAGGTTGTTGACGATCCCCTCGAAACGGACCTTGTAGGAACGGCGGCGCCCGAACCGGTTCGTGTAGCTGACCTGGTGGCGTTCCTCGCCGGTGCCGTAGAGGAAGATCTCCTTCTCCGACTTCTTCAGCTTCGACCAGGGCTTGTCGACGTCGACGTCGTAGGCCTCGGCGACCGAGGCGATCAGCCGCCGCCAGTAGGCGGTGATGCCGCGGTTCCACGGCTGCAGAGCCCCCTCGGCGAGCGAGAGCGTCGGGTCGGGAACGACAAGCTCGGGGTCGATCACCTTCTGGAAGCCGAGCCCGTGGCAGCGCTCGCAGGCGCCGTGGGGCGAGTTGAAGGAGAAGATCCGCGGCTCCAGCTCGGGGATCGAGGTGCCGCAGTTGAGGCAGGCGAACTGCTCGCTGAAGACCAGCGGCGCCGCCTTCTCGTCGTCGACGAACTCGACTTCGATCAGCCCGGCGGCGAGCCCGGCGGCAGCCTCGACCGACTCCGAAAGGCGCCGGCGCAGGTCCGTTTTCATCACCAGCCGGTCGACCACGATCGAGATGTCGTGTTTGAATTTTTTGTCAAGGACGATCTCTTCGTCGAGTCGCCGCAGCTCGCCGTCGATCTCGGCCCGCGAGTAGCCCTCGAGCCGCATCTGCTCGAGCAATTTCCCGTACTCGCCTTTGCGCCCCCGCACGACCGGGGCCATGACCATGAATTTGGTGCCCTCCTCCAGGGTCATCAGCCGGTCGACGATCTGCTCCTGCGATTGGCCGGTGATCTCGGCCCCGCACTCGGGGCAGTGCGGCACCCCGATCCGCGCCCACAACAGTCGCAGGTAGTCGTAGATCTCGGTCACCGTGCCGACCGTCGAGCGCGGGTTGCGCGAGGTCGTCTTCTGGTCGATCGAAATCGCCGGCGAAAGTCCCTCGATCGAGTCGACGTCGGGCTTCTCCATCAGCCCGAGGAACTGCCGCGCATAAGCCGACAGCGACTCCACATACCGCCGCTGCCCCTCGGCGTAGATCGTGTCGAAGGCCAAGCTCGACTTCCCCGAGCCCGACAGCCCGGTGATCACGATCAGCGCATCGCGAGGCAGCTCGAGGTCGACGTCCTTGAGGTTGTGCTCGCGGGCGCCGGAGATGACGATTCTGTCGGAGGGGGCCACTCAAGAACGAGTGTAGCCAAGCGAACAGATGTTCCCTTTTGAAGCCGCTATTTGCGGCCGAGTTCGATCAGCTCGTCGAGGGTCGCGCCGTAGTGATTGACGATCGAGTTGTGTCCGACGTTCGGCAGCAGCGTCAGTCGCGCGTCGGGCAGGTGGCTGGCGAGCCATTGGGAGTGGGACGGCGGGACGGTGCGGTCGTCGCGACCGTGCCAGATGGTGACCCTGGCCTCCACTCGATCGAGCGAGAACCCCCAGTCCCTGACGAGGGCCAGATCGTCATCGAGCCAGCCCCAGAAACCCGTTCTTGCCACCTCCTGCCAGACCGACAGGCCGTGATCCTCCAGCTCATTTTCATAAGTGTCTCGATCGACCGGGGAGGCTATTCCCCCTAGGAATTCGAGCAACTGCGACGAGTTCTCGACAGCACGGAGTTGGTCGAATTGACCTTCTAGATAAGGACGCAAGGTCCCTTCGCCGCCCAGCGCCAAGGTGTCCTCCTCGATGCACTCCGGCGCCATTCCCTTCCGCCAGTCAAACTCCGGAATTGAATACGGAGCCGGAGCACACATCAGCGCAACAGCGCGAACTCGGTCGCCCAACAACGCCGCCACCGCCAGGGCATGTGGGCCACCGGCCGATTCTCCAAGGACGTAAAAGGTCTCGATGTCGAGCGCATCGGCGATCGCTGCGACATCCGCCGCGCAGTCGACGGTCAAACGCCCCGGGTATCGATCTGAGCCTTCGTAACCGGGCCGCGAGTAGCAGATGTGGCAAATGTCCCTCTCCTCACCCGCGGCAACAAAGAGCTCGGAAAGGCGGCGCGAACCGGGCGTGCCGTGGAGAAAGAAGACGGCTGGATTGTGGAGCGACCCGACGACGTCGACCATCAGCCGCCGATCGTTTCCAGCCCTCACCACATCGCCCTCCCTGCGCATGCTCGCGAACCTAGCCGAGCCGACCGTGCTTGACCAGCGGGACTTGGCGCTCAAGCCAGCGCGGCGGAGAGGCGGCGGCGGTAGGTGCGACCGGCGGGGTCGGCCGGATCGACCTCGCTGAGGATGCCGACGACGGCCTGGCGCAGCAGCTCGCGGGCCTCGTCCGGAGCCAGGCCGTCCGTCTGTGACGGGCCCGAGCCGAGCTCGTCCAGCAGCGCGTCGAGCGCCGCCTCGCGCTCGCCGCGGTCAAGGGCGGCAAAGGCGGCCTCGCCGATCCCCGCCCGCTTCAGCCGTACCCGGGCGGCGATGCCGGCAGCGGCGAAGTCGGACTCGTGGCCGGCGACTGCCTCCAGGGCCTCGTCCTCCGCCCCGCGCTCGAGCCGGGCGCGGCCGAGGGCGACGGCGACGTCGGCGCGGCGCGGCTCCATTTCCGCCGCCTCGCGCAGCGAGAGCTCGTCGCCTTTCTCCAGCAGCTCGTCGGTGCGGGACGGGACCAGGGCGTCGAAGAAGGCCTCGACCCGCGCTTTCGGCACCGCGCCGACGAACTCGTCGACGACCTCGCCGTCGCGGAAGGCCTTGACCGCCGGGATCCCCTGCACGCCGAAGCGGGCGGAGAGCGCCTGGTTGGAGTCGACGTCGACCTTGGCCAGCAGCACCTTGCCGCCGCGGCTCGCCTCGGCCGCTTCGAGGGCCGGCGTCAGCGTCCGGCAGGGGCCGCACCACTCGGCCCAGAAGTCGACGACGACCGGCGTCTGCCGCGAGAGCTCGACGACGTCGCGATCGAAAGTGGCTTCGGTGACGGCCAATGCCATCGGCCGCAGGTTAGCTGGGCGGCAGCATCGGGCATCGGCGGTTGCACCGCCGAGTCGAACGGCGTACGGTCGGTGTGAGGCGGGGAACCGTCTACAAGGAGGTTCGAGATGTCGAACGTGGAGACCGCTCGGTCTGCATACGACGCCTTCGGCCGCGGCGACCTGGAAGCCCTGCGCGAGTCCTTCGCGGAGGACGCGGTCTGGGTCACCTCGGACGAGTTACCGCTCGGCGGAGTCGTCGAAGGGCGCGACCAGATCCTGGCGAACTTCGCTCAGATCCCCAACTACTGGTCGTCGTTCCTGGTCGAGCCGGAGGAGTTCATCGATGCCGGCGAGTACGTCGTCGTCAAGGGCACGCAGCGCGCGGAGAACGACCGGGGCGCCTTCGAGGCTCCCTTCGTCCACCTGCTGGAGTACCGGGACGGCAAGGCGGTACGGGGTGAATTCTTCACCGACAGCGCCAAGGCGGCGAAACTGATCGCCTGAGCGCTACGCCCCCGCGCGCATCCCGTCGAGGTCCCGGCGGAGCTCCTTCAGCTCGTCGCGGATGCGCGCCGCCTCCTCGAAGCGGAGGTCGTCGGCGGCGGCGAGCATTTCCTCCTCGAGGGCGACGATGTTGCGCTCCAGCTCCTCGGGCGTGGTCGCCTCGGTCCGCTTGCGGCGGCGTTTGTGCGGAGCCCGGTCCTCCATCGCCAGGAACTCGGCCATCTCGGAGATCCCTTTGCGGACCGTCTCCGGGGTGATCCCGTGCTCCTCGTTGTAGGCGATCTGGATAGCCCGGCGGCGGTCGGTCTCGCGCATCGCCGCCCGCATCGCCTCGGTCTCCTTGTCCGCGTACATCAGCACCCGTCCGTTGACGTTGCGGGCGGCGCGGCCGATCGTCTGCACGAGGCTGGTCTCGCCGCGCAGGAAGCCCTCCTTGTCGGCGTCGAGGATCGCCACCAGCGAGACCTCGGGCAGGTCGAGCCCCTCGCGCAGGAGGTTGACCCCGACCAGCACGTCGTACTCGCCGAGCCGCAGGTCGCGGACGATCTGGATCCGTTCCAGGGTGTCGATCTCGGAGTGCAGGTAGCGGACCTTGATCCCGTACTCGAGCAGGTAGGCGGTCAGGTCCTCGGCCATCTTCTTGGTCAGGGTGGTGACGAGGACGCGCTCGCCGCCCTCGGCGACCTTGCGCGCCTCGTTCATCAGGTCGTCGATCTGGTTCCTGGTCTCGCGGATCTCGATCGCCGGGTCGACGATCCCGGTCGGGCGCACTATCTGCTCGACCACCCGGGTCGATTCGGCCCTCTCGAACGGCCCCGGCGTCGCCGAGACCATCACCAGCTGGTCGACCCGTTCGAGGAACTCGTCGAATTTCAGCGGCCGGTTGTCGATCGCCGAGGGCAGGCGGAAGCCGAAGTCGACCAGGGTCGTCTTCCGCGAGCGGTCCCCCTCGTACATGCCGCCGATCTGCGGCACCGTCTGGTGGGACTCGTCGACGAAGCAGACGAAGTCCTCGGGGAAGTAGTCGATCAGCGTGTGCGGCGGGCTGCCGGCGGGGCGGCCGTCGAGGATCCGCGAGTAGTTCTCGATCCCGGAGGTGAAGCCGAGCTCCTTCAGCATCTCGATGTCGTAGGCGGTGCGCTGGCGCAGCCGGTGCGCCTCCAGCTGCTTGCCTTCGTTCTCGAGTTCGGCGGTGCGGGCGTGGAGTTCGGCCCGGATCTCCTCCACCGCGCGCTCCAGGGTCTCGTCCCTGGTCACGTAGTGCGAGGCCGGCCAGACCGAGACGTGGTCGATCGTGTCGAAGATTTCCCCGGTCAGCGGGTCGAAGTGCTGGATCCCCTCGATCTCGTCGCCGAAGAGGGAGATCCGGTAGGCCGACTCGGCGTAGGAGGGCATGATCTCCAGCACCTCGCCACGGACCCGGAAGGCGCCGCGGCCGAGCACCGTGTCGTTGCGCTGGTATTGCATTTTCACCAGCTTGCGCAGGACCTCGTCGCGGTCGATTTCCTCGCCGACCTTGAACAGCTGCATTTTTTCGTTGTAGACCTGCGGCGAGCCGATCCCGTAGATGCAGGAGACCGAGGCGACGATGATCACGTCGCGGCGGGCGAAGAGGGCGGCGGTGGCGGCATGGCGGAGCCGGTCGATCTCGTCGTTGATCGAGGAGTCCTTCTCGATGTAGAGGTCCTGCGCCGGCACGTAGGCCTCCGGCTGGTAGTAGTCGTAGTAGGAGACGAAGTACTCGACCGAGTTCTCGGGGAAGAACTCGCGGAACTCGTTGCATAGCTGGGCGGCAAGCGTCTTGTTGTGGGCGATCACCAGCGAGGGCCGCTGCACCTCGGCGATCGTCGCCGCCATCGTGAAGGTCTTGCCGGTACCGGTCGCGCCGAGCAGCGTCTGGAACCTCTCCCCCGCCCGCAGCCCCTCGGCCAGCCCGTCGATCGCCTTCGGCTGATCGGCGGCGGGCGTGTAGGCGGGGTTGAGTTTGAACTCGGGCACTGGGGTTGACGATAGCGGGGCGAGTTTCTGTCGCTATGCGAGAGAAAGTCGCCCCGGTCGCCGAGTTGGCAGACTGCCGCCAGATGACGCGCTCGCAGAGAGGGTTGGTCGGGTTCTTCTCCTTTGCGGGGGCGATGCATTTCGTGATCCCGCGCGCCTACCAGTCGATCGTGCCGCCCTCGATCGCCGACCGCAAACGCGAGGCGGTCGCAGTCAGCGGCGTCGCCGAGATCGTCGGCGGCCTCGCCGTCGCCCACCCCGCGACCCGTCGCTTCGCTCGCTGGTGGCTGCTGGCGCTGCTGCTCGCGGTCTTCCCAGCCAACGTCCACATGGCGGTCAACCCGGAGCAGGTCAAGGGCCTGGACCTGCGCCGCACCCCCCGCTGGGCGCTCTGGGCGCGGCTGCCGCTGCAGCCGCTCTGCATGCTCTGGGTCTGGCGCGCGACCCGCGACTGAAAGCGTCGCGACCGACCTACGGAATGAATTCTTCGAGCAAACGCCCGGCAGGTCCGAAGATGCCTTCGACGCCGGTCAGCGCCGAGCGGGCGTTCTGGATCAGTTCGATTGCCTGTTCGAGCGGGATCCGTTCGACCGTCGCCCGCAGCGGACCGGCGATCAGCGGGCTGAGGGCGTTTGCTTCTTCGGCGTCGCTGATCGCGCGCAGCAGCCCGGCGCGGATCGCCTTCGCCAGTTTCGCGTCGCCGATTCCGTAGCGCTTGGCGAAGCGTTCGCGCGCCGCCGGACTGGCCAGCGCCCGCGCCAGCGCCTCGCGCGACACCCCGAGCTGGCAGGCGGCGCCGTCGAGGGCCGAGATCGTGAACTGGTTGGCGATTTCGCCGAGTCCCTGGGGGTTGCTCCAGGGCCGCGGCTGACAGGGGTCCTGAGTCTTCTCCGGCGTGTAGGAGGCGCCGCCGGCGGCGAGGTAGATCCCGACCAGCAGCAGCGCCGCGACGATCGAGCCGCCGACCAGAATGCGGCCGCGCCGCGGCGATTCGCTCACAGCTCCACCCTCCGCGCCAGTCCGATCGGGATCAGCGCAAGCAGGCCGAGCAGCGCCGCCAGCAGGAACGAAGGGCTGAAGGCGTGAGTGGCGCCACGGTTGAGCTGGTCCTGCAGTTCGTCGCGCAGCTGCACGACTTCGGACCGTTCGGCCGGATCGTCGGGCAGCGGTTCGAAGGCCGGCCCGATCGTCGGCACCTTCCCCTTCTCTTCTTCCAGACGGTCCTCGATCTTCTGCGCCAAGCTGATCTTCAACAGCGGCTGCACCTTGGAATCGAGGATCACCGCGGTTGCGGCATTGATCCCGTCCTTGCGCTCCTGGGCGATGTCGTGGGTGAAGATCGGGGTCAGCGCGAGCAGGCCGATGACGACGCCGGCGTGGCGGGCGGAGATCGTCCAACCTCCGTGGATGGCCTGCGGGGCGCGACCGTGGAGCGCGGTCTCGGTCAAGGCCGAGAGCACCAGCGCCAGGCCGACGCCGACCAGAATCTGCGGCGGGATCGTCAAGAGGACCGTGGCCTTCGGCAGCAGCCCGAGGCCGGCGAGCCCACCCGAGACGAGGATCGCGCCGGCGGCAGCACGAGCGCGGGCGCTCGGCACGTGGCGATCGAGCCGACTGCCGAGCAGCGCCGCCAGTGGCATCACCGTGACCACGGCGGCGGCCTCGATCGGACTGAGGCGCCAGCCTTCGATCAGCAGCAGCACCAGTAGGAACAGGGCCGCCGCGATCGCCGCCGAGACCATCGCCAGGGCGACGTTCGCCGCCAGGTGCGGCCGGCCGGTGCGGCGACGCTCGGCGGAGACGATCCCGGTCGCCGCCTCATCGCGGGCGACAGAGAGGATCGGCACCGCCGCCGCCAGCGCCACTGGCACCTGCAGGAGGAAGATCGACTGCCAGGAGACGAGCTCGGTGAGCAGACCGCCGACCGCGGGTCCCAGCGCCGCCCCGGTGGCGCCGGCACTGGCCCAGATCGCGGTGGCGCGGCGCTCGGAGCCGACCGTCGCCGGCAGCAGCTCGAGCGAGGCGGCGACCGCGGCGGCACCGCCGAGGGCCTGGATGCAGCGGGCGAGGATCAGGGTCGAGAGCTGGTCCGCGACGCCGCAGGCGAGCCCGGCGCCGGCGAAGATCGCGAGACCGACGGCGGCCGCGCGACCGGGCCCGACCCGCCGTGCCAGGTGCGCCGCCGGCACCGCCGCCAGCGCCATCACCAGGTTGAAGGAGATCAACACCCAGGTGACGCCGGCGACGCTGGTGTCGAGGTCGCGGTAGATGTCTGGCAGCGCCAGGACAACGACCGAGGAGTCGGCGAGGACCAGCGCCACCGCGAGCGCCAGCGCGGCCGCGCGCGGTCGACGCACCTCAGTGCCCATAGCCGAGCTCCTGCCCGTAGGCATGCCGGTACGCACGCTGTTTTTCGAGCACCTCGGCGACGTAGCCGCGGGTCTCTTCGAAGGGGATTTCGCCGAGCTCGAGGCCGGTGCCGCCCCAGCGGTCGACGTTCGCCGGGCCGGCGTTGTACGCGGCCAGTGCCGCGACCTCGTCGCCGTCGTAGCGGTCGAGCAATTCGCGCAGGAGGAAGGTGCCGTAGCGGATGTTGATTTCGGGGTCCGAGAGGTCTTGGAGCTTGAAGGTGGTACCGCCGCTGAGTCTCTCGATTTCGTTGGCCGCCGCGGGCGTGATCTGCATTAAGCCACGGGCGCCGGCGGTCGAGGTCTGATCGCGGAAGCGGGACTCGGAGTAGATCACGGCCGCGATCAGCGCCGGGTCCACCCCCTTTTCCTGGGCCTGCTGGCGGATGATGTCCTCGTGCCGGAGCGGCAGCGTCAGCTCCTGCAGAGCGCGGTCGAAGACGCCGCTGGCAACCAGCAGCCCGGCCACGAGCCCAACCACGGCTGCGGCGGCGCCAAGCGCCAACCAGCGCCGCCGGCGTCGCCGAACCCTCCGGTTCATCCCCCCAGCTTGGCCAGCAGCGCGGACAGCGACCGCTCGAGCTCCTCGATCGAGCCGTCGTTGGCGATCGCGTACACGGCCCGCTCCGCCTTCTCGTCCTGTGCGAGCTGGCGTGCCTCGCGCTCGTCGACGAGGGCATGGCCGCGGGCGGCGGCGCGCTCGCGCCGCACCTCATCGGCGGTGACGATCGCGACCGTGGTGTCGAAGGCGGCCTCCATCCCCGACTCGAACAGCAGCGGCACCTCGATCACCGCCACCTCGGTCTCCGTCGGCAGACCGGTCAGCCAAGCACCGATCCGCTCGCCGACCAGGGGATGGATCTGCCCCTCGAGCCAGGTCAGCTGATCGGGGTCGGCAAAGACGATCTGCCCGATCTTGCCCCGGTCGACGACCTCGCCCGGCGCCACCTCAGCGCCCCAACGCTCGACCAAGCGCCCGCGCAGGGGTTCGGAGTCGAGCAGCTCGTGCACAACTGCGTCGCTCGACAGCGTCGCCGCGCCAAGTCGTGCGAATGCAGCCAGCGCCTCGGACTTGCCGGCCGCGATCCCGCCGGTGAGGCCAATCGTCAGCGGCACGCCGAGCGCCCCGCTCAGCTCTGCTCGGACTCGCCCGTCTGCGCGTCTTCGCCAGCAGCCTCGTCGGTGCTGTCGGGCGAATCGGGCCGCTCCTCGGCCGATTCCCCCTCATGCGCCTCGCCGGGGGCCTCTTCGGCCTCCTGCTCCTGCTCGGAGGAGCCGTTGGCCTCGGCGACGGACGCCTCGGCGGGAGCGACTTCGGCGGCAAACTCGGCTTGGGCGTCGCCAGCCTCGGCAGGCGCGCTCGGCGCGGGCTCCTCGACGGCCTCCGGGGCCGCGGACTCAGCGGCCGCTTCGAATGCCTCGGCGACAGGTCCCGTGGGCGCCTCGTCCGATCCCGCGGTGGCGGCGATCTGCTCGGAAAGTCCCTGCATCGGCATGTTCTGCCCCTCGACCCGCTTGATGCTGAGGGAGAGGCGGCGGCGCTCTTCGTCGATCTCGAGGATCTTCACGTTCAGCGCCGTGCCGGGCTCGACCACTTCGCTCGGGTTCTCGACGTGATGGTCGGCAAGCTCGGAGATGTGGACCAGACCCTCGACGCCGGGGAGGATTTCGACGAAGGCACCGAAGGCGACGACCTTGGTCACCTGACCCTCGAGCACGTCGCCGGGCCGGTGGGTACTGATCACCCGCTGCCACGGGTCCTCCTGGGTCTGCTTCAGACCCAGTGAGATCCGCTGCCGGTCGCGGTCGATGTCGAGGACTTTGATCCGCACCGTGTCGCCGATCGCGACCACTTCGGAGGGGTGGTTGACATGGCTCCAGGAAAGCTCGGAGATGTGGATCAGACCGTCGATCCCGTCGAGGTCGACGAAAGCACCGAAGTCGACGATGTTGGAGATCTTGCCTTCGACGACCTGGCCCGGCTCGAGGCGGCCGAGGATCTGCTCGCGCACCTCCTTGCGCTCCTCCTCCAGCACCGCGCGGCGCGAGAGGACGACGTTGTTGCGCGAGCGGTTGAGCTCGATCACTTTGCACTCGAGCGTCTGGCCCATGAACTCGTCGAGGTTGTGGACGCGGCGGATGTCGACCAGCGAGGCGGGCAGGAAGCCGCGCACCCCGAGGTCGAGGATCAGGCCGCCCTTGACGACCTCGATCACGCTGCCTTCAACCGGTTCGCCGGAATCGGCGGCAACCTCGATTTTGCGCCAGGCCTTCTCGAAGCGGGCGCGCTTCTTGGAGAGGATCAGGCGGCCCTCGGTGTCCTCCTTGGTGAGGACCAGGGCGTCGACCTCCTCGCCGAGCTCGACCTCTTCGGCCGGGTCGACCGACTTGCGGATCGAGAGCTCGTTTGAGGGAATGACCCCCTCGGCCTTGTAGCCGATGTCGACCAGGACCTCGTCCTTGTCGATCCGCACGACTTTGCCGTTGACCACGTCCCCCTCGTCGAAGGAGACCATCGTCGCCGCGTAGTTGGGGACGACCTTGCCGTCGATCTCGAGCAGCATGCCGCCGGAGCCCTCGACGGGCGTCGCGGCAGGCGCAGGAGCGATCAACATGTCTGGTGCGGACACGGCGGCGAATAATGGCAGAATCGGCCGCGATGCCGATGCGCGCGACCAAACGCGGGGAGGAACGGACTCCCCTGGAGGGCAGTCACGACGTCCTCATCTGCGGCGCCAGCTTCGCCGGGCTGGCGATTGCGCGCGAGCTGGCCGGCTCCGGCGCCGACGTGATGCTGATCGACCGCTACGAGATCGGCGAGCGCCAGACCTCCGCCTGCGGCATCCCGACCGAGTGGATGCGGAAGCTGGGGCTGATGGATGCGGAGCGCCAGCGCTTCGACACGCTGGTCATGCACACCCCCCACGGCACCTCCCGCTACCGGCTGCCCTGGACCTTCTCCACCTTCGACTACCGGCAGATGTGCCAGCTGCTCTGGGCCGCCTGCGACGCCACCTTCGAGACCGCCAAGGTGCACGGCCGCGCCCCGGCCATCGACGGTGGGATCGCGGTCGAGACCGACCGCGGCGTCCTCTCAGCCCCGCTGGTCGTCGATGCGCTCGGCTGGCGCCGGGTGCTCGCCAGCGGCGACGTCTTCCAGCCGCCCGACGCGCCGCTCTCGCGCGGGCTCGAGGTGCATCCCGGCGGCGAGTCCGAGGACCTGGCGATCTGGATCGACCGCAAGTACGTCCCCGCCGGCTACGGCTGGGCGTTCCCCGCCCGCGACGAGCTGCGCATCGGGATCGGCTCCTTCGACCCCCGCTTCCACGTCAAGGACACCACGGTCCTGCTGACCGAGGATCTCGGCAAGGAGCCGAACGAGTACCAGGGCAACTGGATCCCCCACAAGCTGCGCACCGCGACCGAGGGCGGCGTCTTCTTCGCCGGCGACTCGGCCGGGCACTGCCTGCCGCTCAGCGCCGAGGGGATCAGAACCGCGCTCTACTTCGGGATCGCGCTCGGCCGCGAGCTGCGGGGAGTGGTCGAAGGGCGCCAGAGCCGCGACCGGGCGGCGGCCTCCTACGCCGAGTTCCACGACACCCACGAGTGGAAGTTCCGCTGGATGCTGCGGGTGCAGAAGCTGATCCCGCGGGTGCCGCCGCGGATCCTCGCGCTGGCGATCCGGCTGATGGCGAGCAGGCGCTTCGTCGACTGGTCCTTCAACCACTACCTGGAGATCGCCCCGCCCCGCTTCGCCGACGGCTCAGCGCAGAACAAGGTAGGTGCCGGCGAAAAGCAGGCCGACGCCGGCGAGTCGCGCGAAGCTGAACGGGACCTGGTCGAGGCCGAATAGGCCGAGGCGGTCGATCACGACCGCGGCGGTGAGCTGGCCGGTCACGGTCGCCGCAGCGACGCCGCCGGCACCGATCGAGGAGACCGCGAGCAGCGCCGTGGTGACGTAGGCGGCACCGAGCAGGCCGCCGACGAGGTAGTACCAGGAGACGTCGAAGGTCGAGCCGAGCCCGGCCGCCTTGCCGCTGAGGACGACGATCGCGGCAAGGCAGAGCGAGCCGACCGAGAAGGAGACGAGCGCCGCCGGCAGGCCGCCGGTCGCCTTGCCGAGGCCGGCATTGATCGGGGCCTGGAGGGCGACGAGACCGCCGGCGCAGGCGGTGAGGACAACCGCCAGGCCTTTATCCACGGTGGCGGGCCTCGGCTTGCGTGATCTTCTGGGCGGGCGCGTGTTGCATCGACGAAGGCGGCTCCGGTGAACCCGGCTGCTGTCATATCAGTACCGCAGAGAGGAGCCAGCAAACGATGCCGCCGCCGCCAGCCGAGCCTTTCGCCGCCAGAGTCTTCCTCGGGCCGGCGCTGCGCGCCCAGCCCGACCGGCGCCTGGTCAAGCTCGTGCGCGAGGGCTACGACGGCGCCTTCGAGGAGATCGTGCGCCGCTACCGCAGGCCGCTCGACCGCTTCGCCGCCGCTTTCGTCGGCAACCGCTCCGAGGACGTCACCCAGGATGCCTTCTCGAAGGCGCTGCTGGCGCTGCGCGGGTCCGAAAAGGAGATCGAGCTGCGGCCCTGGCTCTACCGGATCGTCCGCAACACGGCCCTCAACGATTTGCGCGACGGCCCGCCGGCGGCGGCCGTGCTGGGCGAGGAGGC
>JGI24740J21852_10000308_pt1 | contig 20760 bp, 18 predicted proteins | sample KBSCornC6_FD_21852 | JGI IMG/M metagenome (IMG submission 21852) | reverse complement strand
TGGGGGAACGCTTGCCGCCGCTATAGCCGGAAATGGTTTCGCTGCCTGCCGCACCCATGCTGATACGCTGCATATTACCCTCCTGTCGTCGCTTCCTCTTCGGGAATCGATATGTGACGTTACAACATACTTCTATGATATGTTGCAACATTAATTTTGAAGGCGCAGCGCGTATATTATCCTCCCGGTATGTCTCCCCGATCCTAGAGCGGGTTTCGATCTGATTGAATCAGATCGCTGCTCTGGATTCTTTGCTGTCCTAGAGCAGCGTGTCGACGCTGTGTATGGCCAGCCCCACCAGCCCGCCCACCAGCGTGCCGTTGACCCGGATATATTGCAGGTCGCGCCCGACCGCATGTTCCAGCCGGCTGGTGACGGTCCCCGCGTCCCAACCGCGCACCGTTTCGCTGACCAGCTTGACGATGGCATCGCCATAGGTCGCCGTCGCTCCCACCGCCGCGCGGCGCACGAAACGATTGATGAGGAAGCGGAGCCGGTCGTCCTGCTGCAGGGTCGCGCCAAGCTGGTGGAGCGCCTCGCCCAACCGTCCCGCCATGGCCTTGCCGGGGTCGCGCACCGCCCGCAGCAGCCCGCCCCGCGCCTGTTCCCACAGGCCGTCGATCCAGCGCTGCATCGCCGGATTGTCGACGATCTCGTCGCGGATACGGGCGACGCGGGCCTGCATCTCCGGGTCGAACTGTAGGTCGGCGGCCAGCTTCGTCAGTCCTTCCTCCGCCTTCAGGCGCAGGCTGTGGCCGGGGTCCTGCGCCATGTCGGTCAGCAGCTTGCGCAGCCCGTCGATGATCGCATTGGACAGATTTTCGTCCAGGCCGGTCCAGCGCAGGATCTTGCCCGAACGGTCATGCACCATCTGCCGGACCAGATGGTCGTTCGCCGCCAGCGTCCGGTCCGCCCACAGGATGATGCCGTCCATCACCGGGGCATGGCGCCCGTCGCGCATCGCCGCTTCCAGCGCCTGGCCGATCAGCGGGGCCAGGTTCATGGCGCGCAGCCGCTGGGCGATGGCGCCCTTCACCATGCCGCCCAGCCGTTCCTGGTCCAGCGCCTCCAATATGTCCGCGGCGAGCCGGGACGCGCCCTCCCGCAGGCGCCCGTCGCCGCTGGCGGGGCTCGACAGGAAGCGCCCGGCTGCCCCCGCCATGTCCAGCCGCTGCATTCGTCGCGCCACCACGGCGGGGGTCAGGAAATTGTCGCGCAGGAACAGGGCGAGCGTATCACCGATCCGATCCTTGTTGCGCGGGATGATCGCGGTATGCGGGATCGGCAGGCCCAGCGGATGGCGGAAAAGCGCCGTGACGGCGAACCAGTCCGCCAGGCCGCCAACCATCGCCGCCTCGGCAAAGGCCTGGACGAATCCGATCGCAGGATGAAGATGAGCAGTCGCCCGCGCCGCCAGAAACAGCGCCGCCATCGCCAGCAACATGCCCGTCGCCACCATCCGCATCCGCCGCGCCGGATGGACTGGGCTGGCGACGGCGGGCCGGGGCGGAGCGAGCATCTTCATGACCGGCTAACGGTTACGCCGCCGTTTCGTTCAGGCAAGCGCTTCTTTTGCGGGAAGGCGGATGCAATCCGGCAACGGGCCGGCAGCGGATGTCAGGCGCACGGTGCTCCTGCGAAGGAAGGAGCCCAGTTCCGTACCCGATGGAACAGCGTCACGCCTGAACCTGGCCCCGGCCTCCACCGGCACAGGCCGCGCCATCAAGCCGTTGCCGTGAGCAAATGTCCGCCCGCGATCCCTACTCCGCCGGTTGCGTCGCTCCCGCGCGATCGTCGCCGGGCTTGTATGTCAGCAGGCGGCGGCCCAGGCGCGGACCGATCCATTCCTCGATCCCCAGCGCCAGGCTGAAGGTCGCAGGCACGATCACCAGCGTCAGCACGGTCGACAGGATCAGGCCGCCGATCACGGTGATGCCCATGGGCGCGCGCCAGGCGCCGTCGCCGCTCAGCGACGCGGCGGTCGGCACCATTCCGGCCACCATCGCCACAGTGGTCATGACGATCGGCTGCGCGCGCTTGTGCCCGGCATCGATGATCGCCTCCAGCTTCGGAACGCCCTTGCCCATCTCCTCCAGCGCGAAGTCGATGACGAGGATGGAATTCTTCGCGACGATGCCCAGCAGCATCAGCAGCCCGATCAGCACCGGCATGGACACCGGATTGCCCGTCAGGTGCAGGGCGATCGCCCCGCCCAGCGGCGCCAGCACCAGCGACCCCAGGTTGACGAAGGGTGGCATCAGCCGCTTGTACAGCAGCGTCAGCACCGCCAGCACCAGCATGATGCCGGAAACGACGGCGATCATGAAATTCTGGATCATCTCCGCCTGCCACTTGCTGTCGCCGGTATTCAGCTTCTGCACGCCCGGGATCTGGCCTGCGGCGATCGCCTTCATCGTCGGCAGGGCGTCGATCTTCGCCATCGCCTCGCTGGTGACGACGCCCGGCGCCAGGTCCGCACCCACGACGATGCGGCGGATCTGGTTGTATCGGCGGATCTGCGTCGGACCGGCGCCGAATTCGATATCGGCCACGACCTTCAGCGGCACGGAGCCGCCATTGACCGTGGGCACCGGCATGTTCTGGATGGTCGCCAGATCGCGCCGGCTGTTTTCCGCGACCGCCACGCGAATCGGAATCTGCCGGTCGGACAGGGAGAATTTGGCGCTGTTCTGATCGATGTCGCCGATCGTCGCGACGCGGATCGTCTGGCTGAGCGCGGCGGTGGTGACGCCCAGGCTGGCGGCGAGGTCGAATCGTGGTTTGATGACGATCTCGGGCCGGTTCATGTCGCCCGCCACGCGCGGCGCGCGAATTTCGCGAATGCCCGCCATTTCCGCCACCAGCTTGTTGGCGGTCTGCTCCAGCCTCACGGGATCGTCGCTGCCGAACATGATGATGATGTCGCGGCCAAAGCCGCCGCCCGACTGCGACTGGAAATTGACGCGGGCGTCGGCCACCTGCTGGAACTGGGGCGCGATCTTGCGTTCCCATTCGACCGAGGAGATCGGCCGGTCCTTCCGCAGCGTCAGGAAGATGTCGGCGCCGGTCGTCTGGATATCGGCGAAGGCGGCCTCGACCATGTCCTTGTCGGCGGCCAGCATGTCCGCGACCTTGCGCGTGATCGCCGTCGTCTGCTGCAACGTGCTGCCGGGTACGGTCTCGATCTTCACCTGGCTGAAATCGGTGTCGATCGTCGGCTGGAACGACATGGGCAGCGTGGCGAAGGCGAAGATCGTGGCGGCGAAAGCCAGAAAGCCCATGCCCATCGTCCAGATGCGATGGTCGCGCAGCCAGGCGGTGAAACGCGCCCGGCCGCCGCGGGCGCGATGGGCCACGGCCTTGCGCTCGTCCAGCGACCAGCGCAGCACGGCCATGTACACGTCCATCATCCGGCCTTCGCCATGGCTTTCCTGGCCATGGGCCTTCAGGAAATAGGCCGCGATCATCGGCGTGATCAGGCGTGCGACCGCCAGGCTGAGCAGCACGGCGACCACGACCGTCATGCCGAACTGGATGAAGAACTGTCCGGAAATGCCCGGCATCAACGCCACCGGCAGGAACACCGCGACGATGGCCATGGTGGTGGCCAGCACCGCCAGCCCGATTTCATCAGCGGCGTCGATGGACGCCTGATAGGCGCTTTTGCCCATGCGCATGTGGCGCACGATATTCTCGATCTCCACGATCGCGTCGTCGACCAGCACGCCCGCGACCAGGCTGAGCGCCAGCAGCGAGATGCCGTTCAGGGTAAAGCCCATCATGTCCATGAACCAGAAGGCCGGAATCGCGGACAGCGGAATGGCCAGCGCGGAGATCATCGTCGCGCGCCAGTCGCGCAGGAACAGGAAGACGATGACCACGGCCAGCACCGCCCCCTCGATCATCGCCTGCATGGCGCTGTGATATTGGCCACGGGTATATTCGACGCTGGTATAGAGCTGCTTGTACTGGACCTTCGGATTTTCCTTCCGCAACTGGTCCAGCACCTTCATCGCATCGTCGAACACGGTGACGTCGGACGATCCCTTGGCCTTTTCCATGCTGAAGCTGGTCACCTGCCGCCCGTTCATCAGCGACAGCGAACGCTGTTCGGCATACATGTCGCGCACATCGGCCAGGTCGGCCAGCTTGACGGTGCGGCCGCCGGAAATGGCGATCTGGGTCTGGCCCAGCGCATAGGCGTCACGGGCGTTGCCCAGCACGCGGATCGCCTGTTCGGCACCGGCGATCTCGGTCCGGCCGCCAGCCGCATTGAGGTTCACCTGCTGAAGCTGCTGGTTGACCTGGCCGGCGGTGATGCCATGCGATTGCAGCTTGGCGGGGTTCAGGATCACACGGATTTCGCGGGAAACGCCGCCGCCGCGCTTGACCGCCGCCATGCCCGGCACCCCCAGCAACCGCTTGGCGACGGTATTGTCGACGTACCAGGACAGTTCTTCCAGCGTCATGTCCGTCGCTTCGGCGCTGAAATAGGCGATCGGCCCGCCGTCAATGTCGACGCGGCTGACCCGCGGCGCCAGGATTCCCTCGGGCAGGTCGCTGCGGATCTGGTCGACGGCATTCTTCACATCATTGACGGCGCGGTCGACCGGCGTTCCGATCTGGAACTGCACATTGGTGTTGGACTGGCCCTCCGACACCCAGGAGGTGATTTCGTCCACGCCGCTGATGCCGCGCACGGCGGCTTCGACGCGCTGCGTGACCTGCGTTTCCAGCTCCGTCGGCGCGGCGCCGGGCTGGAGCACGACGACGCTGACCATGGGGAAGCTGACGTCCGGATTCTGGTTGACGTCCATCCGGCTGAAACTGACCAGGCCGGCCAGCAGCAGCGCGACGAACAGCACGATCGGCGACACCGGGTTGCGGATGGCCCAGGCGGAGATATTACGAAAACTCATGACGGCTTCCTCGCCTGCCGGTGGACGCGCCGGGCGGGCGCGTCCCGCCGCTTCATTTCGACCTGCTGACCTCGGGCTTCACCTTCTGCCCTGGCGTCAGGAAGGCCCCGGCCGAAGCCACGATGCGTTCGTCGCCATTGAGGCCGTTCAGGATCGCCACCCCGACATCGGTCACCTGACCGATCTTGACGTCGCGCCTCTGCACTTCGTCGCGGCCGTTGACGACATAGACATAATTGCCCTTCTCATCGCTCTGCACCGCCGATTCCGGCAGCATCGGCGCATAGCCGGTGCCGCTCACGATCGTGGCGGAGGCGAAGCCGCCCGGACGGATCGCCGGATTATAGGGGATGGCGATACGGGCGATGCCCTGCCGCGTCTGGTTGTCGACGACGGGCGACACCTGCCACACGCGCCCGGCAAATTGCGCCGTGCCGCCGACCGGGGTCACCGTGGCGCCGTTGCCCGGACGAATGGTCGCCAGATCGCCTTCGCTGAGCTGGGCGAGCATTTCCATCTCCCCGTCCTTCGCCATGCGGAACAATACGGCGCTGCCCGCGCTCACGATCTGGCCGGGTTCCACGGCGCGGGTCAGCACCAGTCCGGCGGCGGGAGCGCGAATGTCCAGCCGGCCGGTACGGGCGCGCTGCTCGGCCAGTTGCGCGACCGCGACGTTGACGCGGGCATTGGCGGCATCACGGGTCGCGGTCCGCTGATCGATATCGGCCTGGCTGATGAAGCCCCGCGCGACCAGAGTCTTGGCGCGGTCGAGCTGGGCCTGCGCCAGCTTGGCGTCGGCGCGGTTGACCTCCACCTGCGCGGCGAGCGACCGGACCTGCTCGGTCTGGACGGAGCGCTCCACCGTCGCCAGCACCTGGCCGGCGCGCACCCAGTCGCCCGGCTGGACCAGCACGCGCGTCACCGCGCCGCCTTCCCCAACCACGCCGACCGGCATTTCCACCCGCGCCGCGAGCGATCCCGTCGCGCTGACACTGTTCGATACGGTCGACCGGCCGGGGCTGATCACCGTCACGACGGGCGCCTGCGCCGCACTGGCCGGCGCATCGGCGCCCTTGCTATGCATGCTGACCCATGTGGCGATCGCAATCAGGATGATCGCGACGATGGCACCGATCGTCAGCCGCCGGCGCCAGCCGGAGCGCTCCTCCTGCTCGCCAAGAACATGTGCCGGGGCATCGCCGACCAAGGAAGTCTCGTAATTCATCCTGAACCCATCTTTCGGCCATAGGCGCCGTTCGGGTTGCTGTATTATATGAATACATCACCCGGCTCAAGCCCCCATTGCGACGGCGCTCCCAGGCTGCGCAAAACCCGTCCCGGCGCTGGACTCCCTGCCAAATGGGCCCCTTGCCAAAACAGCCCGACTGTGGCGCAATGCATGCTATAGCGGCTGGAGGGCGGCGATGGAATTGCTCGGATGGATCATGGTCGGCCTGTTCGCGGGCGCCATCGCGCGACTGGTCATGCCCGGACGCCATCCGGGCGGCTGCGTGCTCACCATATTGCTGGGCATCGCCGGCGCCCTGCTGGCGGGCTATGTCGGGCGGCTGCTGGGCGTCTATGCGCCCGGAGAGCAGGCGAGCTTCATCGCCGCGGTGCTGGGGTCGATCGGCGTGCTCGCGCTCTATTCCTTCTTCGCCGGACGGGGCTGACCCGCAGAAAAAGGCCGCGCCCTTGCGGGGGCACGGCCCTTTTGTTCATGCATGGTGCTGTTTTTAGCGGACCGAACCGCGCCGCACCAGATTGACGATCGCGAGCAGGATGATCGCGCCGACCAGCGACACCAGGAAGCTGTAAAGCGTTAGACCGTCATTGATCGAACCACCGCTGAAGATCAGGCCGCCGATGAACGCGCCGACAATGCCGACGACGATGTTCAGCAGGATGCCCTGTTGTGCGTCGGTCCGCATGACCATGCTGGCAAGCCAGCCGATGACGCCGCCGACAACGAGCCACAAGATGATGCCCATATCTCACTCTCCTTGGACCATAGCCCCTTTCGGGTGGGCTGATCTGTTCAACGGAGAAGTCGGCGTTACGTTCCCTTTCACCCCTTGACAAAGAAGAAGGCCGCCGGATGCCAGATCCGGCGGCCTTGTTGCGACCCTCTATTGCCGTAATGGCTTGATCAGTATTTCTGCTGCCGTTCGTAGAGGGACTTGTAATATTGGATGCGCGTCACGCGCAGGCCGTGCATGCCTGAACGGTCGACGGCCCGCTGCCAGCTGGCGAATTCCTCCAGCGTCAGCGAATAGCGCGCGCAGGCTTCGTCCACCGTCAGCAGTCCGCCATTCACGGCCGCCACGACCTCCGCCTTGCGGCGCACGACCCAGCGCGTCGTGTCGACGGGGGGAAGGCTTTCCAGAGTCAGGGGTTCTCCTAGCGGCCCGACGACCTGTGCAGGTCTGATTTTCTGGTTTTCGATCATTATCACCCTCAATATGCGGCACTGGCGTTGCCGATTTCAGCAGTGCTTCCCTGTTTGCGCTGCAAGCCCTGAACAGGCCCTAAAGCGCCACGGTAAACGCCCCCTTCATCTTCCTTGCCCCACCCTTAAAAGGTTCGCGATCAACGGGTTAAAGCTTCCCGCGAGCCCCACGGCCTCGATATTGCCGCTGGAACGTGGCGCGAGGATATCGGCCAGTTCCTGCACCCAGTCGCCCTCGATTTCCTGCCCCCGCAGGATGCCTGCGACCGCCTGCGCGGTGGGGCTGGCCGCCTGCGCCGCCGCCGAAGCGGCCCGCAAGGACGGCCAGACCGGCACGCGCCGCCGGCCAGAAGGCTTGACGAAGCCGGCCTTGAGCCCGCTCGTCCGAAGGAATCCCAGATCCATGGGTGGGTGATTTACGGAATAAAGGATAAGGTCCGGTAAACTTGTCCCCAAAATGGGGATGGTTGCGACGAAGCGTTGAATCCGTCTGGCACCCCGAAGGGCGGGCGACTATATGCGCGCCCATGCATTCCCAGTTCCCGCCTGCCCGGTTCGATCTCCAGGACCCGCTCGATGCGCGGCGTATCGTCGTCGCCATGTCCGGCGGCGTGGACAGCAGCGTCGTTGCCGCCCTTGCCGCGCGCACGGGCGCGGAAACCATCGGCGTCACGCTCCAGCTCTATGATCATGGCGCGGCGGTGGGACGCACCGGAAGCTGCTGCGCCGGGCAGGACATACGCGATGCCCGCGCCGTCGCCGACCGAATCGGCATTGCGCATTATGTCTTTGATTATGAAAGCCGTTTTCGTGATTCGGTGATTTCGGACTTTGCCGACGAATATATGGCCGGGCGCACCCCCATTCCCTGCGTCAAATGCAATATGGGGGTGAAGTTCACGGACCTGTTCCAGATCGCGCGCGACCTGGGCGCCGACTGCCTCGCCACCGGCCATTATGTCCGCCGGATCGAGGGCGCGCAGGGGGCCGAACTGCATCGCGCCGCCGATCCCGCGCGGGACCAGAGCTATTTCCTCTTCGCCACGACTCAGGCGCAGCTCGACTATCTTCGCTTTCCGCTCGGCGGCCTGCCCAAGCCCCAGGTGCGGGAGATCGCGGCCGAACTCGGCCTGTCGGTGGCGATGAAGCCCGACAGCCAGGACATCTGCTTCGTGCCCGACGGCGATTATGCGAAGATCGTGCGCAAGCTGCGCCCCGATGCCGACGAGGGCGGCGACATTGTCCATGTCGACGGCCGCCTGCTGGGCAGGCACAAGGGGATGATCCATTACACCGTCGGCCAGCGCAAGGGGCTGGAGATCGGCGGACAGGCCGAACCACTCTATGTCGTGCGGCTGGATGCCGAAGGGCGGCGCGTCATCGTCGGGCCGAAGGCGGCGCTGGCGGTGTCGGCGGCGCGGCTTTCCGACATCAACTGGCTGGGCGGGGACTTCGCCGGGCCGCTCTCCGCCAAGGTACGTTCCATGGCCAGGCCGGTTCCGGCGCGGTTGGAGGGTGATCGGCTGGTCTTCGACGCCCCTGAATATGGCGTCGCGCCGGGACAGGCGGCGGTGCTCTATGCGGGCGATCGGGTGCTGGGGGGCGGCTGGATCGCGGCGACCGAAGCGGCGCTCGCAACGGCGGCGTGATCCCGGTCCCTCCCGCACGCGCGCAGGGTTCGGGATTCGCCAGCGACCTTGCCCTTTTTCGCCCCGCCAACTAAGGGCGGCCTGTCATGACTCGCCCGCTCACCTTCGCCATTCCCAAGGGACGCATCCTCGATGAGGTTCTGCCCCTGCTTGCCAAAGCCGGTATCGAGCCGGAGGCGGAATTCCATGACAAGAAGAGCCGCGCCCTCCGTTTCGGCACCAGCCGGCCGGACGTATCGATCATCCGCGTGCGCGCTTTCGATGTCGCGACCTTCGTGGCGCACGGCGCGGCGCAGATCGGCATTGTCGGGTCGGACGTGCTGGAAGAATTCGACTATTCGGAAATCTACGCGCCGGTGGACCTGGACATGGGCCATTGCCGCCTGTCGGTTGCGGAGCCCATGGGACTGGCCGACGAGGACGAAGCGGCGATGAGCCATGTGCGNGTNGCGACCAAATATCCCCATCTGACGCGCAAATATTATGAGGCGCGNGGCATTCAGGCCGAATGCGTGAAGCTGAACGGGGCNATGGAACTCGCGCCGTCGCTGGGCCTGTCGCGCCGGATCGTGGACCTTGTATCCTCGGGCGCGACGCTCAAGGCCAACGGGCTGGTCGAAACCAATGTCATCATGCAGGTGTCGGCGCGGCTGATCGTCAATCGCGCCGCGTTCAAGATGCGCTCGGCGGAACTGACGCCGCTGGTGGAAGCCTTCCGCAAGGCCGTGGGGGTGCAGGATGCCGCTTAGGCTCGACAGCCGCGACGCGGATTTCGCCGCCGCTTTCACCGCGCTGGTCGACGCCCGGCGGGAAGCCGATGAGGATGTGTCGCGCGACGTGACCGCGATCCTGAAGCGGGTCCGGGCAGAGGGCGATGCGGCCCTGGCCGATTATACCAGCCGCTTCGACCGGCACGACCTGGACATCAGCGGCTGGTCGGTGACGCCGGCCGAATGCCGGGCGGCGCTGGACGGGCTTTCGACCGGACTGCGCGATGCCCTGGAACTCGCGGCGGCGCGCATCGCGGCCTATCATGAGAAGCAGAAGCCGCAGGACAGCGACGGCGTCGATGCCGCGGGCGTCCGCCTGGGCGCGCGCTGGAACGCCGTCGATGCGGCGGGGCTCTATGTGCCCGGCGGGCGGGCCGCCTATCCCAGTTCGCTGCTGATGAACGTGATCCCGGCCAGGGTGGCGGGCGTGTCGCGCATCGCCATGGTGACGCCGACCCCCAATGGCGAGATCAACCCGCTCGTGCTCGCAGCAGCCTCCATCGCGGGGATCGAGGAAATCTGGCGCGTCGGCGGCGCGCAGGCGGTGGCGGCGCTCGCTTATGGCACGGACCGGATCCGGCCGGTCGACGTCATCACCGGCCCCGGCAATGCCTGGGTGGCGGAGGCGAAGCGCCAGCTATACGGCGTCGTCGGCATCGACATGGTTGCCGGCCCGTCGGAGATCGTCGTGGTCGCTGACGGGAAGAATGATGCCGACTGGATCGCCGCCGACCTGCTCAGCCAGTCGGAACATGACCCGACCAGCCAGTCGATCCTGTTCACCGACGACGGCGCCTTCGCCGATGCGGTCGCGGCGGCGGTCGAACGGGCGCTGCCCCGGCTGGCGACGGAGGCCGTCGCCCGGACGAGCTGGAACGCCAATGGCGCGATCATCGTCGTGCGCGACCTGGAAGAGGCCATGCCGCTGGTCGACCGCCTCGCCGCCGAGCATCTGGAACTCGCCGTGGACGATCCCGACGCCCTGTTCGGTCAGGTGCGCCATGCCGGATCCGTCTTCCTCGGCCGGATGACGCCCGAAGCGGTGGGCGATTATATCGCCGGCCCGAACCATGTGCTGCCGACCGGGCGGCGCGCGCGCTTCTCCTCCGGCCTGTCGGTGCTCGACTTCATGAAGCGGACCAGCTTCCTCAGCCTCGACCGGAAGGCCATCGACGCCATCGGCCCTGCCGCCGTCGCCCTGGCGCAGGCGGAGGGACTTCCCGCGCATGCGGCATCGGTGGCGCTGAGATTGGAATAGCCCCGCCCGCACCCTGCCGAAGCCTGTCCCTCGCCGCGTCGGGCAAAGGGCTTCGACAGGTCCGGCCCGAACCGTTATGGAAAGAATATGAACGACCGCTCCAGATCTCGCTCCGCTGCGCGCCTCGCCGCGGTCCAGGCGCTCTACCAGCTTGAGATGGAGGGCACGCCGCTCCAACTGTTGCTGCATGAATTCCACCAGCATCGCCTGGGCGCCACCATAGAGGATGTCACCTATGCGCAGGCGGAGGAGAGCTTTTTCGACGATATCGTGCAGGGCGTCGACCGGCGGCGGGAGGAGATTGACGGGCTGGTCGTGGCGCGCCTCTCCAAGGGCTGGAGCCTGGAACGGCTCGACAAGCCGATGCGGCAGATCCTGCGCGCCGGCACCTATGAGCTGATCGCCCGCCAGGATGTGGCGACCGGCACGGTTATCAGCGAATATGTCGATGTCGCGCACGCCTTCTACGACAAGCGAGAGGCGGGTTTCGTGAACGGCCTGCTGGACGCCGTGGCGAAGGATGTGCGGAAATAGGTCCGCTCCATCCTCGGCCGATCGGCGGGCATGGCAAGCTCGGAGGATAGGATCCGGTCATGTCCGCTGAATCCCGTTTCCTCACCCTGCTCCGCCTGCTGGCGAACGATCCCGCCGCCCGGGGCCTGCAGGATGATGTGGCAGTGCTCGAATTCGGCGACGCGCGCCTGATCCTCACCAGCGACACCATGGTGGAGGGCGTGCATTATCTCCCCACCGACCCGCCCGCCGATATCGGCTGGAAGCTGGCGGCGGTGAACCTTTCCGACCTCGCCGCCAAGGGCGCAAGGCCGCTTGGCTGCCTGCTCAACTATGCGCTTTCGGGCGACGAGGATTGGGACGCGGCCTTTCTGGAAGGGCTGGGCGAGGCGCTGGGCCGCCATGCCATGCCCTTGCTGGGCGGCGACACGGTGCAGATGCCCAGGGGCGCGCCGCGCAGCTACAGCCTGACCGCGCTGGGCGAGGCGACGGGCCCGGTCCCGATGCGCGGCGGCGCGAAGGCGGGCGACCGGCTCTATCTGACAGGCCCGGTGGGCGATGCAGGGGTCGGGCTGGACCTGCTGCGGTCCATGGCCGGCGCGTCGGGACCGCTGGTGGAGGCCTATCGCCGTCCACGCCCGCGCCTCGCCGAAGGGGCGCTGCTCGCCCATCATGTCCACGCCATGATGGACATATCCGACGGTCTGCTGATCGACGCTTCCCGCATGGCGCAGGCAAGCGGGCTGGCGGTCACCATCGACCATGTCCCGCTCTCCCCGGCGCTGGAGGCTGCGCGCGGGGCCAGCAACGCCGTCCATCTCGCGGCGGCGCGGGCGGGGGATGATTATGAACTGCTCTTTGCCCTGCCCGCCGCGGCCAGGCCGCCCGTGCGCGCCATACCCGTCGGCCGTTTCACGAAGGGCAAGGGCCTGACGCTGACAATAGACGGCGTGACGATCCCGCTTCCCGACCGTCTGGGCTGGGAACATGGCTGATCGGCGTTGATTTGCCTTAACATCGTAACGGGTTGACGCGCGCCGTCGGCCATGTAGCTTCACGACCGACCTTTCTCAGCCCGGTAGGACCGCATGATATGCGTGAGCTACGATGCTGATTGACGCGGTGCCCGATGCCGGAAGCGCATGTTCCGGCCGCCCGCCCTTACGCCCTTCGCCCGCCCGTCATTCCCTGCGGAGCGGCCGATGACAGGCATAACAGGGGGAGAGGAACATCCATGCAGATTGTCACGATTGCCATAGGGTGCGGCCTGCTGGCCGTGCTCTACGGCCTCATCACCAGTAGACAGGTGCTGGCGGCGCCCGCCGGCAATGAAACCATGCAACAGATTGCCGGCGCGATTCAGGAGGGGGCGAAGGCCTATCTCGGCCGGCAATATACCACCATCGGCATGGTCGGCGTCGTCGTCGCGGCGCTGGTCTTCTTCTTCCTCGGCGCGACGTCGGCGGTCGGCTTCCTGATCGGGGCGATCCTGTCCGGCGCGGCCGGCTTCATCGGCATGAACATCTCCGTGCGCGCCAATGTCCGCACGGCGGAGGCCGCACGCGACACGCTGCAAAGCGGGCTGACCGTCGCCTTCCGGGCAGGGGCCATCACCGGCATGCTGGTCGCGGGACTGGCCTTGCTCGCGATCAGTGTCTTCTTCTGGTATCTGACCGGACCCGCAGGCCATGCGCCCGACGACCGGATGGTGATCGACTCCCTCATCGCGCTGGCCTTCGGCGCCAGCCTCATCTCCATCTTCGCGCGCCTGGGCGGCGGCATCTTCACCAAGGCGGCCGACGTCGGCGCGGACCTGGTCGGCAAGGTGGAAGCCGGCATTCCGGAGGATGACCCCCGCAACCCCGCCGTCATCGCGGACAATGTGGGCGACAATGTCGGCGACTGCGCAGGCATGGCGGCCGATCTGTTCGAAACCTATGTGGTGACGGTGGGCGCGACCATGGTGCTGACCGCGCTGCTGGTGACGGGGGTCGACAACGCCTTCCTGATGCGCCTGATGTCGCTGCCGCTGATCGTCGGCGGGGTATGCATCATCACCTCGATCATCGGCACCTACATGGTGCGGCTGGGCGCGAGCCAGTCGATCATGGGCGCGCTGTACAAGGGCTTCTGGACCACCGCGATCCTGTCCATCCCGGCGCTCTATGCCGTGACGCACTTCGCGCTGGGCGACCTCAACGCCCGTTTCGGGACCGATCTGGACGGCGCGGGCGGCTATAGCGGTATGGCGTTGTTCTGGGCGATGATGGTCGGCCTCGCGGTCACGGGCCTGATCGTGTGGATCACCGAATATTATACCGGCACCAACTATCGCCCGGTGCGCAGCATCGCCCGCGCGTCGGAAACCGGCCATGGCACCAACGTCATCCAGGGGCTGGCCATCAGCCTGGAGGCGACGGCCCTGCCGACGCTGGTGATCGTGATCGGCATCATCGTCGCCTACCAGCTTGCGGGCCTGATCGGCATCGCCTTCGCCGCGACCGCCATGCTGGCGCTGGCAGGCATGGTCGTCGCGCTCGACGCCTATGGCCCCGTCACCGACAATGCGGGCGGCATTGCGGAAATGTCGCATCTCGACGACAGCGTCCGGGTCAAGACCGACGCGCTCGACGCGGTGGGCAACACCACGAAGGCGGTGACGAAGGGCTATGCCATCGGTTCGGCCGGCCTTGCCGCGCTGGTGCTGTTCGGCGCCTATACGGAGGATCTGAAATTCTACAACAGCGCGCTCGGCCTCACCGAGCCGGTCGATTTCAGCCTCTCCAACCCCTATGTCATCGTCGGCCTGCTGCTGGGCGCGCTGCTGCCCTATCTGTTCGGCGCCATGGGCATGACCGCAGTGGGCCGTGCCGCGGGCGACGTGGTCAAGGACGTGCGCGACCAGTTCGCCACCAACAAGGGCATCATGGAGGGCACGTCGCGACCCGATTATGCCCGGACGGTGGACCTCGTCACCCGCGCCGCGATCAAGGAGATGGTCATCCCCAGCCTGCTGCCGGTGCTGGCGCCGATCGTCGTCTATTTCGCGATCTCGGCCGTGGCTGGCACGCCCAACGGCTTTGCGGCCCTGGGCGCGCTGCTGCTGGGCGTCATCGTGTCCGGCCTGTTCGTGGCCCTTTCCATGACCTCTGGCGGCGGCGCCTGGGACAATGCGAAGAAATATATCGAGGATGGCCATCATGGCGGCAAGGGCAGCGAAGCCCACAAGGCTGCCGTGACCGGCGACACTGTGGGCGATCCCTACAAGGACACGGCCGGCCCGGCCGTCAATCCGATGATCAAGATCACCAACATCGTCGCCCTGCTGCTGCTGGCCGCCCTCGCACACGGCGCGTGAGGGTTCGGTAGGAAAGGAAATGGCCCTGCCTCATGGAAAGGCGGGGCCATTATTCTGCCGGGCCGGATCGACGGCGACTTTCCTTCCCGGCGGACATGATGCCTGACACGCGCACGCCATGTCACAAATTAGAAATATCATAGTCACAAGANTGTAACGCAATGGTCATAGTGGGCCCTCGTTCGCCAGCCTGGCGGAGGGGAGAATTGATCATGCGACTGACCTGCAAGCTGCTGCCCACGCTCGCCCTGCTGGCTGCTCCGGCCGTGGCCCACGCCAGCGAGGACGAACAACTCTGGACCACCGCCAGCGCGACGGTGAAGCTGAGCGATCACTGGCGTTTCTCGCAGGAGGTCGTCGCCCGCTTCAGCAACGATCGCGACGGGCTGTACGAGGTCGAGATGAATTCGCTGATCGGCTACAAGATCGGCAAGAAGGTGACGGTCTGGGCCGGCTATACCCACGACCCCAATTATAATGCCGGCGATTTCGCGGTGATGGAGCATCGCGGGCGGCAGCAGGTGACCTTCGACAATATCGTGAAGATCGGGCCCGGCCAGCTCAGCGCCCGCCTGCGGCTGGAGGAACGCTGGCGCGAAGGGATCGACGGCACGGCCTGGCGGCTGCGTCCCTATGTCAAATATGTGCTGCCGTTCAGGGAAGGCGGCAAGACCGCGCTGGTGCTCAGCCATGAAAGTTTCATCGATTTCAACACCACCAATTTCCAGCGGGTCCAGGGGGAGGAGCGGATGCGCAACCAGATCGCCATCACCACCCCGATCGCGAAGAATGTGAATGCGGAGATCGGCTATCTCCACCAGCACGGTTTCCGGCCGGGCGCCGACGACAGCAATGACAATGTCGCCTCCTTCTCGCTGGGCTTTTCCTTCTGATCTGCGACATGGGGCCTGTCCTGGCCATTGATTGCCATTGATCGGCATGTGCTCCTGCGCAGGCGGGAGCACGCTTTGCCCGGACCGAACCGGAACGTCGGCCGCCCCCCTCGCCCCGTCCCGTCCACAGCCGGAGCGAACCGGCGGATCGGCGGTCGGGCTTGCCCGCCCCCGCGTGGCAGGCCTATAGGCCGCGCCATGACCAGCGAACCCTTCCGCTCGCAGCTCGCCGCGCTGGAAAGGCGCGGCCGCCTGCGCAGCCTCACCCCTCGCGCCGGGCGGGACTTTGCCTCGAACGATTATCTGGGCCTTGCCGGCGATCCGATCATCGGTCAGGCGGTGGCTGATGCGGTGGCGCGCGGCGTGCCGGTGGGATCGGGCGGGTCGCGCCTGCTGCGCGGCAATGCGCCCGAACATGAAGGGCTGGAGGCGAAGGCCGCCGATTTCTTTCGTACCCCGGCGGCGCTGTTCATGGCCAACGGCTTCGCCGCCAATCTCGCGCTGTTCTCCACCCTGCCGCAGCGCGGCGACCTGATCGTCGCGGACGAGCTGATCCATGCCAGCGTCCATGACGGCCTCCGCATGTCGAAGGCCGTCGCCGTCTTCGCCCGCCACAATGATGTACAGAGCTTTGCCGACCTGATTGCCGCCTGGCGGCTGGAGGGCGGCAAGGGGCGCGTGTGGATCGCGGTCGAAACGCTCTACTCGATGGATGGCGACATGGCGCCGCTCAGCGACCTCGCGGCGCTGGCGGCGAAGCATGACGCCATGCTGATCCTGGACGAAGCCCATGGCACGGGCGTCTTCGGCCCATCCGGACGCGGGCTNTCGGCCGGGCTGGACGGGCTGCACAATGTCGTCACNCTGCACACCTGCGGGAAGGCNATGGGTGTGGAGGGCGCGCTGATCTGCGGACCGCGCATTCTGGTCGACTATCTCATCAACCGGGCGCGCGCCTTCATCTTCTCGACGGCGCCCTCGCCACTCATGGCGGTGGCGGCCTCCGCCGCGCTGGACCGGATCGAGCAGGCGGGCGACCTGCGCGAAAGGCTGAAGACGCTGATGGTCGACGCAAGCGAAAATATCTGCGCGCCGCTCGGCCTGCCAGCCCCGCGCAGCCAGATCGTGCCGATCATATTGGGCGAGGACCGCCGCGCCATGGCCGCCGCCGCCGCCCTGCAGCAGGCCGGCTTCGACGTGCGCGGCATCCGTCCACCCACCGTGCCGCCGGGCACCAGCCGGCTGCGCATCTCGCTGACGCTGAACGTGGGACGCGCCGACATCGCCGCCCTGGGGGAAACGCTGAGGCGGGTGGCGGCGTGAACGGCTTCATCGTCACCGGCACCGATACCGACATCGGCAAGACCGTCTTCGCCGCAGGGCTGGCGGGTGCGCTTGGCGCTCATTATTGGAAGCCGGTGCAGGCGGGCGTCGATCCTGAGGGGGACAAGGAGCGAGTGGCCGCCCTGTCGGGCCTGCCCCCCTCCCATATCCTGCCGGAGGCCTATCGCCTGACCACTCCCGCCTCGCCCCATCTGGCGGCGCGGATCGACGGGATCGAAATCACGGCTGAGCGGCTCGCCCTGCCGAAGGTGGACGGCACGCTGGTGGTCGAGGGGGCAGGCGGCCTGATGGTCCCGGTCAGCGAATCGCTGCTGATGATCGACCTGTTCGCACTTTGGGGCCTGCCGGTGATCCTGTGCGCGCGGACGGGGCTGGGCACGATCAACCACAGCCTGCTCAGCATAGAGGCCCTGCGCACGCGAGCGATTCCCATTGCCGGCATCGCATTCATCGGCGACGCGCATGCAGAGAATGAGCGGATCATTCCTTCATTGGGAAAGGTGCGCAGCCTCGGCCGCTTGCCCTATATCGATCCGCTGGATGCGGGAACGCTGAAGACCGCCTTCACGTCCATAAATCTGCCCTGAAGCACATCCTGCTTCCCGCGACCAAAGCCGCGAGCAAGCCGGATTTTTCGACCAACGACATGGACATGGCCGCCCCCGGGCGTTCAACTCCCCGCCATCAGGGGGCGCCCACAAGCGTCCCGGCCAGAAAGCAAGGGAAAGCTTTTATGCGATATCTTCTCCTCGGCGCGGCGGCAGTTGCGCTGGTGGGCGGCGCGTCCGTCGCCCAGACCGACCCCGCCGCAAAACCGACCTATGGCAGCTATGGCTTCGACAGTGCCGGCATGGACAAGTCGGTGAAGCCCGGCGACGATTTCTACGACTATGCCAACGGCACATGGGCGAAGAACACGCCCATCCCGGCGGACAAGTCCAATTACGGCGCCTTCAACACGCTGGACGACCTGTCGCGCGAGCGGACCAGAGGCATTCTCGAAGCTGCGCAGGCGGACCCCGGCAGCAAGATCGGCAATGCCTATGCCAGCTATCTCGACGCCGCGACCGTCGAAAAGAAGGGCCTGTTCCCCGTCCGGCCATGGATCGACAGGATCAGGGCGGTCAAGGACAAGGCAGCCTATGCCAGGCTCGCCGCCGAAGCCGCGCGCGCGGGAATTGACGGCCCCTTCGGCTTCTACGTCAACCAGGACGACAAGGATCCCGAAACCTACATCCTGGTCCTGCACCAGTCGGGCCTGGGCCTGCCTGACCGCGACTTCTACCTGGAACCCGACGCCAAGATGGCGGCGATCCGCACCGCCTATGTCGCGCATCTGGAAAAGATGCTGACNCTGGCCGGAGAAGCCGATGCCAAGGCCCGCGCCGCCGCGCTGATGGCCTTCGAAACCGAAATCGCCAGGGTCCACTGGACCCAGGTCGACAGNCGCGACGCCGACAAGACCTATAACAAGATGACCCTGGCGGAGCTGCAAAAGGCCGCGCCGGGCTTCGACTTCACCGCCTATTTCGCCGCCAACAAGCTCGCGCCCAAGGAATTGCTGGTGTCCCAGCCCAGCGCCGTCGCCGGCGAAGCCGCGCTGATCGCCAAGGCGCCGGTCGGCGTCCTCAGGGACGCGCTGCTGCTGCGCACGCTGCATGGCTATGCCGACCAGTTGCCCGACGCCATCGCCAATGAGAATTTCGCCTTTTACGGCACCACCCTGTCGGGCACGCCGGAACGCGAGGCCCGGTGGAAGCAGGCGGTCGACTTCCTCAAATCCTCCATGGGCGAGGAAGTGGGCAAGGTCTATGTCGCCAAATATTTCCCGCCCGAAACCAAGGCGGCGATGGACCAGCTCGTCCGGAACGTGATCGCCGCCATGGGCCGCCGCATCGACGGCCTCAGCTGGATGAGCGACGCCGCCAAGGCCCGCGCCCACAAGAAACTCGCCGCCTTCACGCCCAAGATCGGCTATCCGGACAAGTGGCGCGATTATGCGGGCCTGACGATCAGGCGCGACGACCTGTTCGGCAATGCGCTGCGCTCCAACCAGTTCGAATTCGACTATCAGATGGGCAAGCTCGGCAAGCCCATCTATCGCTGGGAATGGGGCATGACCCCGATGGAGATCAACGCCTATGCCAATTTCGGCATGGTGGAGATCGTCTTCCCCGCCGCGATCCTGCAACCGCCCTTCTTCGATCCCCATGCCGACCCGGCGGTCAATTATGGCGGCATCGGCGCGGTGATCGGCCATGAACTCAGCCATCATTTCGACGATCAGGGCGCGAAATATGACGAGACGGGCAAGCTCAACCAGTGGTGGAGCGATCAGGACGTCGCCAATTTCAAGGCGCTGACCGACAAGCTGGTCAAGCAATATGACGCCTATGAACCCTTTCCCGGCGCACATGTGAAGGGCGCCTTCACGCTGGGCGAGAATATTGGCGACCTGGCCGGGGTCGCCGTGGCGCTCGATGCCTATCATGCGTCGCTGGGCGGCAAGCCCGCGCCGGTGATCGACGGCACGACCGGCGACGAACGCTTCTTCCTGGGCTGGGCGCAGGTCTGGCGCCGCAATTATCGCGAACCCAATCTGCGCCAGCGGCTCGTCACCGATCCGCATTCGCCGTCACAATATCGCGCCGACACGGTCCGCAATTTCGATCAATGGTATTCGGCCTTCAAGCCGCAACCGGGCGGCAAGATCTATCTTGCGCCGCAAGATCGCGTGAAGATCTGGTAAGGACGGGAACAGGGGCCGGAGGATGATTCCGGCCCCGTTTTCGTTTTCCTGTCGTAACAAATATGCCGGGCGGTGAATCGTGACACATGGACGATTAACCGCGTTTTATTTGTTGACCGTCTCTTAAATGCAACAGTTTGTCGGATCGCCCTTTAATCCGGACAACCTCTTCCTCAGCTTGGCGTTCAAAGTCTGGCTAAGTTTGAGGAGAAGAAATTTGACGGATCTGAAATCGATCATTCTGAAGAGCGGCATGGCTTCGATCGCACTGGCCGTTGCGGGTCCGGCGCTGGCTCAGGATGCCGCTGCGCCTGCGGCTCCCGCCACGCCGGCAACCCCGGCTGCGCCCGCCGCAGGGTCAAGCAGTTTCAGCGATGCCGAAATCAAGCAGTTCGCCGCCGCGGCGGTCGAGGTGACGAAGATTCAGCAGGATACGTCCATCGCCGAAGCCGAAAAGCAGCCCAAGATGCTGGCCGCGCTCCAGGCATCGGGCATGCCGCCGGAAAAATTCAACCAGATCGGTCAGGCAGCCGCGGCTGACCCCGCGCTTCAGCAGAAGATCCAGGCTGCGGCTCCGGCACAGCCCGCCGCTCCGGCGGCGCCAGCGACGGACGCGGCTCCCGCCTCGCCTGCAGCGCCGCCGGCCCAGTAAGCGGGACATTGCACGGGATGGAGGTCATCGGCCCCGCAGCATTTTCAGGCTGACCTGCGGGGCTGGCCAAACCAAAATGCCGCATCGGGAGACAGAGCCTTTTCGCCCAGCGCGAAAAGGCTCTAGACAGCGGCCATGACCTCCCCTGTCTGGCACCCCTTTTTCCAGCATGGCCTGAAAGAGCCGATCCCCCTCGTCCACCGGGC
>JGI24740J21852_10000306_pt1 | contig 20810 bp, 13 predicted proteins | sample KBSCornC6_FD_21852 | JGI IMG/M metagenome (IMG submission 21852) | reverse complement strand
AAATCCTGTGCCTGCTCGCCTTCGCTGCCTGCGCGCCTCTGGCGCACGCGCAGATCTACCGCTGCATCGGCGCACATGGCGAGCCTGTGTTCTCCGGGCGGCCATGCGGCAATCCGGCACCCGCTTCCAGCAACGCGGCCGCAACCGGCAATGCATACGTCGACGTCTGTGCGGCGTCACCGCAAGCGCTCAGGCAGGCCATCGGCGAAGCTTTCACGACACACGACGTGAACCGGCTCGCCGGACTGATCCTGTGGCACGGGATGGACCAGGCTTCCGCGCGCAGCACGCTGCGTTCGCTGGCGGAATGGCTGAAGCAGCCACTGACCGGAGTCGCGATCGCCCCGGCGGCGGGCCCACCCTTCGGCGGCCTCTCGCCCGCCGCTTCCGCCAGCGCAAACGACGCCGCGATGCGACCGCCCACCGGTTTCGAAATCTCGACCGCCGACGGCGCCACGCGCGGTTTCGGCGTCACCGAATTCGGCGGATGCTGGTGGTTGACGTTCTGAGCATCCGGCGCACGGTTTTGCGCCGTGCCGCGTGCTAGCATCCGGCCGAACCTCTCCGCGCGCCAAGGCGCGATTCGAATCATGCTGAAACTCCTTTGCGCGCTTGCGCTTGCCGCCGTGGCCGCGAGCGCCTGTTCGTCCGACCACCCCGCCGCAATCGCCGATGCCGGTGCGGCCCCTGCGACCGCCAGTTCGGTGACGCCGGCCGTGCGCGATGCCATCACCGCGGCGGTGACGCAAATGGCACCCGGCGCGAAGGTGCAGCAGATCGCGCCGATGCCGATCGCCGGGCTGTTCCAGGTGGTTTCTCAAGGCCAGGTGCTGTACATGACCGGCGACGGGCGCTACGTGATCCAGGGCGACGCGTTCGACATCAAGACCCGCACGCCGCTCAACAGCCTGACAATGAACCGCCTGCGGCGCGATGCGATCGCCAAGCTGTCGCCCGCGGGAATGATCCGCTTCGCACCGGCCAACCCGAAATACACGGTGACGGTGTTCACCGATATCGATTGCCCGTACTGCCGCGCGCTCCACGCCAACATCGCCGAGATCAACAAGCTCGGGATCGCCGTGGATTACCTGTTCTGGCCGCGCAGCGGGCTCGGCACGCCGTCGGCACAGAAGGCCGTGGACGTGTGGTGCGCACCCGACCGCAAGGACGCATTGACGCGCGCATTCGAAGGCCAGGGTCCGCGCAACGCCACGTGCCAGTCGCCGGTGGCGCACGACTTCAACCTCGGCATGGACCTCGGCGTGGACGGTACGCCCACCGTCATTGCCGACAACGGCGTGGTGCTGGGCGGTTACGTCGATCCCCAGGAGCTGTTGCGGCGCCTGCAGGCCGTGCACGCCTCGAACTGACGCGCAGCCGCCGTCGGTCTAGGCGGACGTGGGTTCAGCGCTTCGGGCGGGGCTGCTAAAATACCCTGCTCCCTCCGGCCGGGTTTCCCCATCGCCATGATCGTTCTCGACGGGCGCAGCGCCCTGTCGGATTTCCGCCTCGACCGACTCAACCTGCGCCTCGGCGCGATCGCCAGGGGCATTCGCGTGCGCGGCGCCCGGCAGGTGTACTTCGTCGAATCGAAGTCGCAACTCTCGCCGACCCTCCACCGACGCCTCGCGGAAGTACTGGATGCGACCGAAGCGCCGCCCGCGGACGCTTCGTTGTGGGTGGTGCCACGGCTCGGCACATTGTCGCCGTGGTCGTCGAAGGCCACCGACATCGTGCACCATGTCGGTATCCACGTCTCGCGCGTCGAGCGCGGCACCGCGTTCCTGATCGAGAACCTGCCGGGTCCGGACGATCCGGCCTTCGCCGCCGTCGCGAACGCGTTGCACGATCCGATGACGCAATCGGTGCTGCTGAAACTCAGCGATGCAGGGCAGATATTCCTGCGCGGGGAATCCGCGCCGCTGTCGGCGGTCGCGCTTGGCAACGATGCGCGTGCCGCCCTGCAAGGCGCCAACAGCGCACTGGGACTGGCGCTCGCCCCGGACGAGATCGATTACCTCGTCGACAATTACGCGAGGCTCGGCCGCGACCCGACCGACGCGGAACTGGTGATGTTCGCGCAGGCCAATTCCGAGCACTGCCGGCACAAGGTGTTCAACGCCAGCTTCACGGTCGATGGCGAAAAGCAATCGTCCACGCTTTTCGACCTGATCCGCCACACCCACAAGACCTCGCCCGCATACACGCTGTCGGCGTACAGCGACAACGCCGCGGTGATCGAAGGCTCGGACGGCGCGCGTTTCTTCGCGGACGCCGACGGCGTCTGGCGCGCGCATGTCGAGTCGATCCCGTACGCGATCAAGGTGGAAACCCATAACCATCCGACCGCGATTTCACCGTGGCCGGGGGCGGCCACCGGTTCCGGCGGCGAGATCCGCGACGAGGGTGCGGTCGGACGCGGCGGCAAGCCCAAGGCCGGCCTGACCGGCTTTTCCGTCTCGCACCTGCGCATTCCGAACCTGCCGCGGCCGTGGGAAGCGGAACGCCCGCTGCCGCCGCGTGTCGCCAGCGCATTCGAAATCATGCGTGACGGTCCTCTGGGTGCGGCGGGTTTCAACAACGAGTTCGGACGGCCGTGTCTGACCGGCTACTTCCGCACGTTCGAACTCGAAACGGGCAAGCCCGGCATGCGCCACGGCTACGACAAGCCGATCATGCTGGCCGGCGGCGTCGCCAACGTGCGCCCCATGCTGGTGAAGAAGAACAAACTCGCGCCGGGCGACAACGTGATCGTGCTGGGCGGCCCCGCGATGCTGATCGGTCTCGGCGGCGGCGCGGCCTCATCGATGGCNGCCGGTGCATCCAGCGAGGCGCTCGACTTCGCCTCGGTGCANCGCGACAACCCCGAAATGCAGCGTCGCTGCCAGGAAGTGATCGACGCCTGCTGCGCATTCGGAGACGCCAGCCCNATCGTCGCAATCCACGACGTCGGCGCGGGCGGCCTGTCGAATGCCATTCCCGAATTGCTGCACGATTCGGGCGTCGGCGGCGACATCGACTTGGACGCGGTACCGCTGGACGATCCGCAGCTCTCACCCATGCAGATCTGGTGCAACGAGTCGCAGGAACGCTACGTGCTCGGCGTGAAGCCCGCGGACCTCGATCGATTCAGCGCGCTCTGCGAACGCGAGCGTTGTCCGTTCGCGGCGGTCGGTATTGCGACGGAAGCACAGCGCCTGCGCGTGCGCTCCAAGCGCGACCCGCGCGTGATCGACATGGAACTCGCGACGCTGCTCGGCAAGCCGCCGCGGATGCAGCGTGACGCGACCCGCATCGCGCCGCAACTCGACATCATTCCCGACCTCACCGGCATCGGCCTCCATGACGCGATCGAGCGCGTGTTGCGCATGCCTGCGGTCGCGGACAAGGCGTTCCTGATCCACATCGGCGATCGCAGCGTCGGCGGGCTCTGCGCGCGCGACCAACTGGTCGGCCCTTGGCAGGTGCCGGTGGCGGACTGCGCGTTGACGCTGGCCGACTTCGAAGGCTACGCCGGCGAAGCGATGGCGGTGGGTGAACGCGCACCGGTCGCCGTGCTGGACGGCGCGGCGTCTGCACGGATGGCGTTGGGCGAAGCGATCACCAACCTGATCGCGGCGCCGGTCGCGAGCCTCGAAGAAATCCGCCTGTCCGCCAATTGGATGGCCGCGATCGGCCACGAAGGCGAAGATGCGGCGTTATTCGACGCGGTGCAGGCCGTTTCGAAGCAGCTCTGTCCTGCGCTCGGCATTTCGATTCCGGTCGGCAAGGATTCGCTGTCGATGCGCACGCTGTGGCGCGATGCCGACCGCGAACAGCGCACCATCGCACCGGTGTCGCTGATCGTCAGCGCGTTCGCGCGCGTGGGCGACGTGCGTGGCGCGCTGACCCCGCAGATCCGGATGGACGCGGGCGACACGGAACTGTGGCTCATCGACCTGGGCGCCGGACGTGATCGCCTCGGCGGCTCGGTGCTGACGCAAGCCTACGAACGCGGTGGCGGCGTACCGCCCGATTTCGAAAATCCCGAACGCCTGCGCGGCCTGTTCGATACGATCCACGACGCGCGCGGGAAGAACCTGCTGCTCGCCTATCACGACCGTTCCGACGGCGGCGTGATCGTCACGCTGCTGGAGATGGCATTCGCGGGCCACTGCGGCCTCGAAATCTTCCTCGACGGCTGGGCGGACAGCGCGCTGCGCGCACTCTTCAACGAGGAACTGGGCGCGGTGGTGCAGGTGCGCGTCGACGACCACGACGCCTTTGCGGCGATCGTAGAAGCCCACGGCCTTGCCGGGATGACGCGGGTGGTCGCGCGGCCCAAGGCCAAGCTCGGCATCAAGCTGTATGGCGGCGACGAAACCGTCGCCAAGTGGAATTGGCGCAAGCTGATCGGCACGTGGCACGAGACCAGCCACGCGATGCAGCGCCTGCGCGACAACCCGGTCTGCGCCGACGCCGAGCGCGACTGGCGCAGCGACGATGGCGACCCGGGTTTGAATGCGAAGCTCACCTTCGATCCGACGGATGACGTGGCCGCGCCGTACATCGCCAAGGGCGCACGCCCGCGGGTGGCGGTGTTGCGCGAACAAGGCGTCAACGGCCAGGTGGAAATGGCGGCGGCGTTCACCCGCGCGGGCTTCGACGCGGTGGACGTGCACATGAGCGACCTGGTGGCCGGCCGGCACACGCTGGCCGAATTCGCCGGCTTTGCCGCGTGCGGTGGATTTTCCTACGGCGACGTGCTGGGCGCGGGCCGCGGCTGGGCCGCGTCGATCCTGTACCACAACGAACTTCGCGATCAGTTCGCGGCGTTCTTCGCCGATGAATCGAAATTCGCCGTCGGCATGTGCAACGGCTGCCAGATGCTGGCGCACCTGAAGTCCATCATCCCCGGCGCCGAACTGTGGCCGACCTTCGCGCGCAACGCCTCGGAACAATACGAATCGCGTCTGGTGACGCTGGAAGTGCTGGACGCGGGCTCGATCCTGTTCCGCGGCATGGCCGGCTCGCGCATCCCGGTGGTCGCCGCCCATGGCGAAGGCCGCGCGGTATTCGCCGAAGGCAGCAAGGCCGGCAAGGCCACCGCGTGCGTGCGTTTCGTCGACAATCGCGGCAAGGCAACGGAAACCTTTCCGTACAACTCGAACGGGTCGCCGGATGGCCTGGCCGGTTTCACCGCCGCGTCCGGACGCGTGACCATCCTGATGCCGCACCCGGAACGGGTGTTCCGTACGGTGCAGATGAGCTGGCATCCGCGCGAATGGGGCGAAGACTCGCCGTGGATGCGGATCTTCCGCAACGCGCGGGTGTTCGTCGGCTGAAGCATCCGGCAGCGTCCGCGGCCACGAACCCTCACCCGCCCTTCGGGCACCCTCTCCCGGAGGGAGAGGGAACAGCGGCGGCGCTACGCGCAGCGCTCCTGTCCGGGTGCGTCGGCCTGCGCTTCCGGCGCGGCGCGCGCGAAAGCTTCGAGCTTGCGGCACGTCGCGTCGATCGATTCGATGACGGGATAACGGTTCAGCGACACGCCGAAGCGGCGCGCGTTGTACACCTGCGGAACCAGGCAGCAATCGGCCAGCGTGGGCGCCTTGCCCTCGCAGAACGGGCCGGTGCGGCCGGCGGCCAGCATCGCTTCGATCGCGTCGAAGCCGATCTCGATCCAGTGCCGCGACCACGCCAGCTTCTGCTCGTCGCTCGCGCCGAGTTCGCGCTGCAGGTATTGCAGCACCCGCAGATTGCCGATCGGGTGGATGTCGCACGCGATCGCCTGCGCGACCGCCCGCACCCGCGCGCACGCCAGTGCGCTGGGCGGCAGGAGGCGCGGCGTGTCGGGATAGGCCTCTTCCAGGTACTCGATGATCGCGAGCGATTCGACGATCGTCCTGTCGCCATCCACCAGCGTCGGCACCAGTTGTTGCGGATTCAGCGCACGGTAGTCGTCGTGGTGCTGCTCGCCGCCGTCGCGCACCAGATGCACCGGCGCGATCACGTAGTCGAGGCCTTTCAGGTTCAGCGCAACGCGCACGCGATAGGCGGCGCTGGATCGCCAGTAGCTGTACAACGTGAACGTGTCGGGCATGCAGGTTTTGAGCAGCAATCGAAACCAGCAAGGTTAGCGCAATTGCGCGCAACCAGCGCGCCATCGACAATGCAAAATTCGACATCGCATCGATCGCTGGAGCCGTTCCATGACTTTCCTCCGCATGACCGACCTCGACCTTTCCGGGAAGCGCGTCTTGATCCGCGAAGACCTCAACGTCCCCATCCAGGATGGCAAGATCACGTCCACCCAGCGCCTCGATGCGGCGCTTCCGACCATCCGCGCCGCGCGCGATGCGGGCGCGGCGGTGCTGGTGATGTCGCACCTCGGCCGCCCGAAGGAAGGCGTGTTCGACGAGGCGCAATCGCTGAAGCCCGTCGCGGCGTGGCTGTCGGAGAAGCTCGGCACCCCGGCGCGTCTGCAACGCGACTACCTCGACGGGGTCGACGCGAAGAACGGCGAAGTGGTGTTGCTGGAAAACTGCCGGATGAACGTCGGCGAGAAGTCCGATGACGAGGCGCTTGCGAAAAGGTATGCCGCGTTGTGCGACGTGTTCGTGATGGACGCGTTCGGTACCGCGCACCGCGCGCAGGCGTCCACGCACGGCGTCGCAAAATTCGCGAAAATCGCGTGCGCGGGTCCGCTGCTGGCGGCGGAACTGGACGCGCTGGGCAAGGCGATGAAGGATCCCGCGCGCCCGTTGCTGGCGATCGTCGCCGGCTCCAAGGTTTCGACCAAGCTCGATCTGCTGCANAACCTGGTGCAGCGCGTCGACCAGTTGATCGTGGGCGGCGGCATCGCCAATACCTTNATCGCGGCCGCGGGCCACAAGGTCGGCAAGTCCCTGTTCGAAGCCGACCTGCTGGACGCGGCACGCAAGGTGATCGAGCGGGCCCACGCGCGCGGCGCCGACGTGCCGATCCCGAGTGATGTGGTGACGGCGCCGAGATTCGCGGCCGACGCCCCTGCCACTGTAAAGCCGGTGGCCAAGGTCGAAGATGACGAAATGATCCTGGACATCGGTCCCGACACCGCGAAGCGCTACGCGGACATGATCGCCCAGGCCGGCACGGTGGTGTGGAACGGCCCCGTCGGGGTGTTCGAATTCGACGCGTTCGGTCGCGGCACCGAAACCCTCGCGCGCGCGATCGCCGAGTCGAAGGCTTTCTCGATCGCCGGCGGCGGCGACACACTGGCCGCGGTGGACAAGTACGGCATCGAAGACAAGGTCTCCTACATTTCGACCGGTGGCGGTGCGTTCCTGGAATTCCTGGAAGGCAAGACGCTGCCGGCAGTGGCCATGCTCGAACAGCGCGCCCAGGGCTGAGGCAAGCGCGTCCGGAGCATGCAATTCGCGTCACCACACCTCCTCCCGGCACACCGCATCAGGGCGCTGAAAACGTTTGCATCCTGGAATGAAAACGTTTACATTTCGCACCAGCCGGCGCACCGGAGTTTCGGGGCACCCTTTGAAGTCAGACACAGGGGAACCGCGTGTGGTGACGATCAAGGACGTTGCCCGGGAGGCGAAGGTTTCAGTGGCGACCGTGTCACGCGCATTGAATGGCAGTGCCGACGTCACGCCGGCCACACGCGCGCGCATCGAACGCGCGGCCGCGCGCCTGCGCTACGTGCCCATGGGTGCGGCCCGCAGCCTGGTCACCCGCCGCACCCAGGCGGTCGGCGCGCTGCTTCCGGACCTGTTCGGTGAATTCTTTTCCGAGTTGATCCGCGGCATCGACCTCGCGGCGCGCGCACACGGGCTGCACTTGCTTGTTTCCAGCTCGCACGGCGACGCGGACGAAACCGCCGCGGCCCTGCGCACCCTGCAGGGCCGCGTGGACGGCGTGTTGATCATGTCGCCGCACGTGGATGCGGCTTTCCTGCGCAAGCATCTGGCTGATTCCGTGCCCGCGGTGCTGCTCGACAGCGCGCCGCGCGAACATCGCCGCCCGCACGTGAACATCGACAACCACGGCGGCGCCTGCGCGATGACGCAGCACCTGCTTGCGCTGGGGCATCGCCATCTCGCCTTCATCGAAGGACCCGCAGGCAACCGCGACGCGCATGAGCGCCGCCGCGGCTTCGAGCAAACGATCGCCGGGCAGCGCGGCGCGACCGCGCGCTATCTCAAAGGCGACTACACCGAGGAGTCCGGTTATCGGGCGGGCCGCGCGCTGTTGTCGGGGCGCAAGCGTCCCGACGCGGTGTTCGCCGCCAACGACATGATGGCGATCGGCTGCCTGTCCGCGTTCAACGAAGCCGGCGTACAGGTGCCGGATGAAATCGCATTGGCGGGTTTCGACGACATTCCGATCGCCCGTTACACGCATCCGCCGCTCACCACGGTGCACGTGCGGATCGCGCAACTGGGACAGGCCGCACTGGAACGGCTGGTGATGCAGATGCAACCGCTGGAGACGCCGGAGGCAGACGTGACGACCATGGCGTGCGAGGTGATGGTACGCGCCTCGTGCGGGTCGACTGCGAAAGCAACCCCCGACGAGCACGAGTCGATTCAAAAATAGACCTTACAACCCCATGCACGCTGGAGGGGACATGAAACACCAAACGATGCTGCGGAAAAAATTGCTGGCGGCCCTGGTCACGAGCGCCGTCGCGTCGACCTTGTCGTTGCCCATGATGGCCTGGGCGCAGTCGGCAAACGCCAACCTTCGAGGCACGGCGCCGCCCAACGCGCAGATCACCGCACACAACATCGCCACCGGCTCGGTGCGTATCGCCAAGGCTTCCGCTAGCGGCAGCTATGTGCTGGTCGGCCTGCAACCGGGCACCTGGCGCGTCGATGCCGGTCCGGGCACCGAGCAGACGGTCACCTTGTCAGTGGCGTCGACCGCCACCTTGAATCTCGCGGCGGCTACCGCNGCACCCACCCCGACGGCGCCGCAGACGCTGCAGGCCGTGCAGGTCGTCGGCACGCCACTGTTCGATGCCAAGACGTCACAAGTCGGTGAAACCGTCTCGCTGCACCAGATCCAGACGCTGCCGCAGACCACCCGCAACTTCCTGGAGTTCGCCGACACCGTGCCGGGCATGATCTTTACGACCACCCAGGACGGCAACACCTCGCTGCAAAGCGGCGCGATGAACAGCAACGCCATCAATGTGTATATCGACGGCGTGGGCCAGAAGGGCTACGTGCGCGGCGGCGGCATCACCGGCCAGGAAGCCAGTCGCGGCAACCCGTTCCCGGAGCTTGCGATCGGCCAGTACAAGGTCATTACTTCCAATTACAAGGCCGAATACGACCAGGTTTCCAGCGCCGCGGTGACCGCGGTGACCAAGTCAGGCACCAATGAGTTCCACGGCGAGGTGTACGGCAATTACACCGATTCCAGTTACCGCTCGGAGACGCCCGCCGAAACCAACGCAGGCATGAAGGCCGATTCGAAGAGCAAGGAATACGGCTTCGCGCTGGGTGGCCCGATCATCCAGGACAAGATGCATTTCTTCATCACCAACTCGGTCAAACGTTTCGTCACGCCCACCACCGTAGTGCCGGGTGTCGACGATGTGACCGACCTGCTCCCACCCGAGGCCGTGGCACAGACCGGCCCCTCCAGCGTGCCGTTCTTCGAGAACCTGTTCTTCGGCAAACTCGACTGGGAGCCCACCGACAGCGACCGCCTGGAGCTGCGCGCACAAATCCGCAACGAAACCCAGATCGGCGAGATCGGCGGTACCGGGGCGGCGTCAAACGGCATCAATACCAAGAACGACGTCAAGCGCTACGAGTTGTACTGGTCGCACAGTGCGGATGCCTGGTTCAACGAGTTCCTGCTGAGTTACCAGAATGCGTTCTGGGTTCCGACCCCGATCAACCANGGCATCGGGCAGACCTATACCTTTGGCCCGGCGAACAACGCGACGATCCTCGAGACCGGCGCGCCCGACCCGCGCGCGGGCCAGAACAAGGGACAGAAGGGCCCCGGTTTCAAGGACGACCTGACTTTCACCGACCTGCACTGGCTCGGCGACCATACCGTCAAGGTGGGCATCCGCTACCAGAAGATCGAGCTGGTGGCGCAGGACGCCGGCGACTCCACCGCGAAGGCGTTCTACAACGTCTGCCCGCCGGGCGGCGGCAACAACTGCCCGCCAGGAAGCGCGGTCGGCACCTCGGCAACGCCATACAAGATCACCTTCGGCGCACCGGCGGTGGGTTTCAGCCCGATCGTTCGCTCGCAGGACAAGCAGTACGGCTTCTACGTCCAGGACGATTGGACGGTCAACGAGCACCTGACTTTCAACCTCGGCGTGCGCTGGGACATGGAGCACAACGACTCCTACCTCAACTGGGTGACGCCGGCCAATGTGGTCGCCGCTTTGAACAGTCCCAATCCCGATCCGACCGCGCCCGCAGGACAAACCTACGCGGAGGCGCTGGGGCTGGGTGGCGTGAACATCAACGACTACATTTCGAATGGCCACAACCGCAAGCCGTTCAAGGACGCCTGGCAGCCGCGGCTCGGTTTCTCCTACGACATCGACGGCGACCAGCAGCATGTGATCTTCGGCGGTGCGGGCCGTTCCTACGATCGCAATCTGTACGACTACCTGCAGCTCGAGCAGACCAAGTTCGCGCTGGGCCAGTTCACCTATTACTTCAACGGCCCAACCCAACCGTGCACGGGCACCCCGTGCCTGCCGTGGGATCCGAAGTACCTCGATCTTGCCAACCTGCAGGCGCTGGTGCAAGCCAGCAACCAAGGCCAGGAATACGATGCGATCAACAACGACATCAAGGTGCCGTATTCCGACCAGTTCAGCCTTGGCATCCGCAACAAGCTCGGCGACTGGAATACCAGCGCCACGGTGGCACGCGTGGTCAGCAAGGACGGCTTCGTGTTCACGCTGGGCAACCGTTTCCCGAACGGTGCGTTCTGGATGAACGGCGGACAGCCGTGGGGCAATGGCATCCCGGGCTTTGGCAGTCTGATCATCGGCAACAGTGGCATCGAAACGCGCAGTACCCAGGTGCTTCTGTACGCCGAAAAGCCGTATACCCAGGAATCCCGCTGGGGCGCCACCATCGCCTACACCTACACCAACGCGAACCAGAACCGCGACATCAATGAGCACTACGCGTTCGACCAGGCGACCATCCAGGACTATCCGTTCATCCTGTCCAACGCCGCACCCAAGCACAGGCTGGTCGCAACGGCCGTGGTGGATGGGCCGTGGGGCGTGACCTTCTCGGGCAAGCTGACACTCGCCACGCCTACGCCGGAAGATGGCTTCATCCAGGCGATCACCGCAGCCAACGGGGCCAACAATCTGCCGGTGGCGGGGATTCCCAGCGGCGGCAAGCGTTTCGTGATCGGCGGCCCCATCTGGGGCTACCGCGACATCGATCTCGCCGCGATCAAGAACTGGCATCCGTTCGACAACGAGGTCAGCCTGTACGCGCGACTGGACGTGCTGAACGTATTCAACTACAAGAATTTTATCGATGTCACCACGACGTATCCGACCTTTTATCCGATCAGCTACAACACCAATGGCGACATCACCGGCGTGCCGCGCACGATCAAGTTCACGGTGGGGGTGAGGTGGTAAAACCGCGCCCCTTCGTCTCGCAAACCACCAGCGTGGGAAGGCGGGTCCGATACTCTCCACGGGCCCGCCTCTTTTTTTGCATCGACTGCAGCGAGCGGATTGCATGAACCCTTCACCGATCCAGCGCATCGTGATCGTCGGCGGCGGTACTGCGGGATGGATGGCTGCGGCGGCGCTGGCCCGCGTATTTCCCGGCGGGCTATCGATCCGGTTGATCGAATCCGAGCAGATCGGCACGGTCGGCGTGGGTGAAGCCACCGTGCCGCACCTGAAATTGTTCAACCAGTTGCTGCAGATCGACGAGGCCGAGTTCGTCCGCACCGTCAAGGGCACCTTCAAGCTCGGCATCGAGTTCGTGGACTGGGCGCGCATCGGCGACCGCTACTTCCATGGCTTCGGCACCATCGGCCAGGATTTCGACCTGCTGCCTTTCCACCAGTACTGGATTAAGGCGCAGCGGCACGGCATCGCGGCCGAGCTCGGCGAATACTCGTTGCACACCAAGGCCGCCCCGCTTGGCAAGTTCATGGTTTCGGCCAGCGACGCGCCACCGAAATCGCCGCTGGCGGACATCGCCTACGCCTATCATTTCGATGCCGGCCTGTACGCGAAATACCTGCGTCGTTACGCCGAGCAGCGCGGGGTCCGACGTACCGAAGGCAAGGTGGTGGACGTGCAGTTGCGTGGCGAGGACGGATTCATCGAGGCGGTGGTGCTTGAAAGCGGCGAGCGCGTCGAAGGCGACCTGTTCCTCGACTGCTCCGGCTTCCGCGGCCTCCTGATCGAACAGACCCTGCACGCNGGTTACGAAGACTGGTCGCACTGGCTGCCCTGCAACCGCGCGGTCGCGGTCGCCTGCGAAATTTCCGGGCCGCCCACGCCGTTCGTGCGTTGCACCGCGCGCGAGGCGGGCTGGATCTGGCGGATACCCTTGCAGCACCGGGTCGGCAACGGCTACGTGTATTCGAGCGAATACATTTCCGACGATGCGGCCGCGGCGGCATTGCTGAAGCAGCTCGATGCTCCGGCGTTGGGCGAGCCGCGCGTGTTGCGTTTCACCGCCGGCCAGCGCAGGAAGGCGTGGGACAGGAACGTGGTCGCGCTCGGACTCGCGGCCGGTTTCCTGGAACCACTGGAGTCCACCGCGATCTACATGATCCAGTCCGGTCTCGCGCGCCTGGTCAACCTGTTCCCGGACTCAGGGTTCAGCCAGGCGGTGATCGACCGCTACAACGCGCAGACGGCGTTCGAAATCGAGCGCATCCGCGATTTCATCATCCTGCACTTCTGCGCCACCGAACGCGACGACACGCCGTTCTGGAATTACTGCCGCACCATGGAAATTCCCGAACCGCTGGCCGACAACATCCGGTTGTTCCGCGACAGCGGGCGTTTCTACCGCAATGCCGAGGAATTGTTCGCGCTCACCAGTTGGGTGGAAGTCATGATCGGCCAGCGCATCCTGCCGCGGACGTATCACCCGGCGGTCGACCAGCTTTCCGAGGCCGAACTGCGGCAGCTGATGGAAGGCGTCCGGCGCGTGATCACGGCGTGCGTCGAGGCCATGCCGATGCACCAGCAATTCATTGCGCGCCACTGCGCCGCCGTGTGACGGCGATCGCGACGCAGCAATCACGAGGGATGATCCAATGGGGAACGTGATGCAGTTTTTGGCCGGTGTCGTGCCCGCGCAGGCGCCGCGGTCGCGATGGGGGATGCAATGAGAGTTCGCTTCACCGCAGCGACCCTGCTGCGCAAGACCGCCGCCACCACGTTCTTCCTGTTGCTGGCGCTGCTGACGGCCGCGCCGGTGCACGCCGCGGCACGGGTCGATCCGCTGCGAGCGATGGATATCGGCGCGGCGGGTGCCTTGCAGTCGCCTTCGCTGGAAGACATCGAGCACCGCACGTTCGAATTCTTCTGGCAGACCGCCAACCCGAAAAATGGACTGGTGCCCGACCACTGGCCGCCGCACCCCGAGCGCGATTACTTCTCCAGCATCGCCGCCGTGGGGTTCGCGCTGACGGCATACCCGATCGGGGTCGAGCGCGGCTGGATCACGCGCGAACAGGCACGCAAGCGCGTGCTGGCAACGTTGAAGTTTTTCGCCAACGCGCCGCAGGGCGACCGCGAGGATCACGACGCCGGTTACCACGGATTCTTCTATCACTTCCTCGACATGCAGACCGGGCTTCGCTACGGCCGCTGGGTCGAGGTCTCGACCATCGACACCACGCTGCTGATGGCGGGCGTGCTGTTCGATCAGACCTATTTCGACCAGGATGATCCCCAAGAGCGCGAAATCCGCGAACTCGCCGACAAGCTGTATCGCGGCGTCGACTGGAACTGGGCGCAGGCGCGTCCACCGCTGGTCAGCATGGGCTGGACACCGGGCGGCAAGTTCATCCCCAGCGACTGGACCGGCTACGACGAGGCGAAGATCCTGTACATCCTCGCGCTCGGCTCGCCCACCCATCCCGTGCAGCCCGAGGCATGGAAGGCGTGGACATCGACCTATCACCTCACCTGGGGCAGCTTCATGGGTGGCGAGCCGCACGTCGGCTTCGCACCGCTGTTCGGTCATCAGTACAGCGAATCGTGGGTGGATTTCCGCGGCATCCGCGATGCGTACATGCGGGCGCGAAACATGGATTATTTCGAGAACGGCCGTCGCTCGGTGATCGGGCAACGCGCCTACGCAATCTCAACCGTCGGGCATTTCGCGGGGTACGACGGAGACATCTGGGGATTGACCGCCTGCGACGGGCCGGGCGACACCACCTGGCAGCGGCCGGATGGCACCAGCCTGAAGTTCTACGGCTACTTCGCGCGTGGCGCGGATGTGGGCGAGATCATCGATGATGGCACCATCGCGCCCACCGCGGCGATCGGCTCGATCGTGTACGCGCCGGAACTGGTGCTGCCGGCGATCGATGCGATGTACAGCCGCTACGGAAAATGGCTGTATTCGAAATACGGATTCGTGGACGCCTTCAATCCGACCTTCCAGTTGAAGGACGTGCCGTTGCGCAGCGGACACGTGGTGCCGGGCAAAGGCTGGTTCGACGATCAATACNTGGGAATCGACCAGGGACCGATCCTGCTGATGATCGAGAATTACCGCTCCGGTTTCGTGTGGAGCGTGATGCGCCGCAACCCGTATATCCGGCGCGGCCTCGAACGCGCGGGCTTCACGGGGGGCTGGCTGCGGAAACCGGCCAACGAACACGCACGAGCCGCATTGCTTCCTGCCACGACGCACGCGCCCGTTGCCATAATGCGGCAATGACCCAACGCCCACCGGCCCGCATTGCCGTCCTCCTCGCCGGGGTTGCGGCACTGCTGCTGGCGGGCTGCAGCGCGTCTTCGCAGCATGTCACGACGCTGGAATTCTGGACCGTCGGCCCCGAAGGCGAGGCGTTCGCGCAACTGTTGCCGGAATTCGAGCAAGCGAACCCGGACATCGACGTGCGCGTGCAGCGGATCCCGCTCACCGCGGCGCACGAAAAGCTGCTGACCGCCTACGCTGGTGACTCGCTTCCCGATGTCGTCCAGATCGGCAACACCTGGATCGCCGANTTCGCGGCGCTGCACGCGCTGGTGCCCCTGCAGNCACGNGTCGCGCCGTCGAAGGTGATCCACGCCGACGACTATTTCGCGAGCGCCTGGGCCACCAACGTGATCGATGGGACGCTCTACGGGATTCCGTGGTACATCGACACGCGGCTGCTGTTCTATCGCGCCGACCTGCTGCGCGACGCGGGCTTCGACACGCCGCCGCGCAACCGGGCCGAATGGCGGGCGCAGATGGATGCGATCCGCGCGACGAGCCACGGCACGCGTTGGGGTGCGCTGCTGCCGACCAACGAGTACGACCAGTTGCTGGCGCTGGCCTTGCAGCAGCACGTGCCGCTGTTGCGTGACGGCGGCCGCTACGGCAACTTTGGGAGCGCGGCATTCAAGCGCACGTTGGCGTTCTATGCCGACCTGTTCAAGCGCGGCGACCTGCCCGACTGGACCAACGTGCAGGTCGGCAACCCGTGGCAGGCTTTCGGACGCGGCGAATTCGTGTTCTATCTTTCCGGCCCCTGGAACATCGGCGAATTCCGCAAGCGCCTTCCCGCGTCGCAACAAGGTGAATGGTCGACCGCGCAGTTGCCCGGTCCGAACGGTCCCGGCGACTCGGTCGCGTATGGTTCGAGCTTGGTGATCCTGCGCCATTCGAAGCACCAGGACGCTGCGTGGACGCTGATCGAATATCTGTCGCGGCCCGACGTGCAGGTGCGTTTCTACGAATTGCTGGGCGACCTGCCCGCGCGGCGCTCCGCCTGGGAAAGTCCGGCGCTGAAGGGCGACCCGAAGCTGCGCGCGTTCCGTGCCCAGCTCGAACACATGCGTCCGGCGCCGCAGGTTCCGGAATGGGAGCAGATCGTCAACATGATGCAGCAGGTCGCCGCACGCGCGGTCGCGGGCGAGCTCACGGTCGACGAAGCTGCCGCGCAGATGGATACGCAGGCCGACGCGATCCTCGCCAAGCGCCGCTGGGTGCTGGCGCGGCAGCACGCGGCGATTCCATGAACCGTGGCACCGCCGCGTGGTTGTTCCTCGCGCCTGCGCTGCTGGTGCTGGGCGTGTTCTTCCTGCTGCCGGTGTTCGCGGGTCTGGGCCTGAGCCTTACCGATTACGACCTCTACGCGCTTGCCGATTTCCACAACCTGCGTTTCGTCGGCCTCGCCAATTACTGGGACCTGCTGCACCGTCCGCTGTTCTGGGCGGCGCTGGGACACACGCTGTATTTCGTGATCGTCGGCGTGCCGCTGTCGATGCTTTGTTCGCTGGGCACCGCGCTGCTGCTGAATGCATCCGCCGCACGCTTCAAGCCATTCTTCCGCACCGCATTGTTTGCACCGGTGGTGACGACCGTGGTCGCGGTGGCGGTGATCTGGCGCTACCTCTTCAACACGCAATTCGGCGTGGTCAATTTCGTGCTGACGCACCTCGGGATTTCGCCGATCGATTGGCTGGGCGATCCGCACTGGGCGATGCCGATGATCATCCTGTTCGCTGTGTGGAAGAACTTCGGCTACAACATGATCATCCTGCTGGCCGGGTTGCAGGCGATACCCGCCGACTTGTACGAAGCCGCGTGCATCGATGGCGCATCGGCATGGCAACAGTTCCGGCAGATCACCCTGCCGGCGCTCACCCCGATCCTGCTGATGGTCGGCATCCTCACGGTGTCCGGCTACTTCCAGTTGTTCGCCGAACCCTACGTGATCACCGAAGGCGGCCCGCTGCAGAGCACGGTGAGCGTGCTGTACCTGATGTACGACCAGGGCTTCAAATGGTGGAACATGGGCACCGCCTCGGCGGTGGCGTTCCTGTTGTTCCTGGTGATGTTCGTGGCGACCGCGTTGATGTGGCGGTTCGGCGAAGGCCGGGAGAGCGTGGCATGAAGCCGCGCGTGCACGCGTGGCTGGTCAACGGGGCGCTGGCTTCATGCACCGCGCTGGTGCTGTTTCCGCTGTTCTGGATGCTGTCGGTATCGTTCATGCAACCGGGCGAAGCCAACAACCTGCCACCTCCCATGCTGCCGCTGCACCCGACCCTCGCCAATTACCGCGAACTGTTCGCGCACGCGGGAATGGGTCGCTACTTCGCGAACAGCCTGGTCATTTCGACATCGATCACGCTGCTGTCGCTGGCCTGCAACACGCTGGCGGGCTATGCATTTGCGAAGCTGCATTTCGCGGGACGCGAAAGAATGTTCGGCGTGCTGATNGGCGCGCTGGTGATCCCGGCGCAGGTCGCGATGCTGCCGCTGTTCCTGCTGCTGAAGTACGCGGGGCTGATCAACAGCTACTGGGCGGTGATCCTTCCGGCGATGGCCAGCGTGTTCGGCATCTTCCTGGTGCGCCAGTACGCGCGCGGCATTCCCGGCGAACTGCTGGAAGCGGCGCGGGTGGACGGTGCGGGCGAACTGCGGATCTTCATCCAGGTGGTGCTGCCGCTGCTGAAACCGATCCTGGTGACGCTCGCGGTGTTCACCTTCCTCGTCGCGTGGAACGATTTCATGTGGCCGTTGATCGCGCTGACAGGCCAGCAGCACTACACGCTGCCCGTGGGCCTCGCCTCGCTGTCGCGCGAACACGTGCAGGATTCGGGCTTGATGATGGCCGGCGCGGTGGTGACGGTGGTTCCGGTGCTGGCGCTGTTCCTTGCCTTGCAGCGCTATTACCTGCGCGGTTTGCTGTTGGGCAGCGTGAAGGGTTGAGAAGCAGCACGCAGTGCCGCTTCGAAAGCCCGCGAAGGAGGTGCGGGCGGTGACAGCGCCAGGGACGGATTGCTCGCATCACCCGTCATTGTTGGGCTTCCCCCGGCAAAGCCGGGATAAGCCCAACCTGCGCGGTTTCGGCGCCAATCCAACCTACGCGGCGACGCCCAATGCCGCGCCGTGCGTGGCGACCACCTTGGCGTAGAAGCGCGCACTGTCCTTCAGGGTGCGTTGCTGTGTTGCGAAATCCACGTGCACGATGCCGAAGCGTTTGCTGTAGCCGTGCGCCCACTCGAAATTGTCCAGCAGCGACCACACGAAATAGCCGCGCAGGTCCACGCCTTGGCGCGCCGCCGCATGCACGGCGCGCAAGTGCGCACGCAGGTAGGCGACGCGCAGCGGATCTTCCACGCGCCCATCGGACGGCGTTGGCGGATCGTAGAACGCCGCGCCGTTCTCGGTGATGTAGATCGGCGGACGGCCATAGCGCGCACTCACCCACTTCAGCACGTCGGTGAGGCCCTGCGGGTAAACCTCCCAGCCGGTTTCGGTGTGGGTCGTGTGCTTCTGCGGTGCGCCGCTCACCCGTTGCGGCCATCGGCGCGGGTCGTGCCGCACCACACTGCGGGTGTAGTAGTTCACGCCCACGAAGTCGATGGCCTGGCGGATCTGCGCCATGTCCTCCTCGGGCCACGTGGGCCAGGCATCGCCGAACACCTCGCGCATCTCCTCGGGGTAGCGCCCCAGGAACACCGGATCGAGGAACTGGCGATTCATGTAGGCGTCGGCGCGGCGGGTGGCGGCGACGTCTTCGGCGCTCTGGCTGGCGGGGTACTTCGGTTCGATGTTGACCACGATACCGACGTTGTTGCGTCCCTCGGCGCGATAGGCCTGCACTGCCGCGCCGTGCGCGCGAAGCAAATGATGCGCGGCGATCGGCGGTTCGAACTGGCTGCGGTGACCGGGCGCCAACGCCCCATGGAGATAGCCGCCATCGCTCACCACCCACGGTTCGTTGATCGTGGTCCACAAGCCGACGCGATCGTCCAGCTTGCGAAACATCACCCGCGCGTAGTCGGCAAACCAATCCACGATGTCGGGATTCAACCAGCCGCCGCGATCGTCCAGCGCGGCGGGCAGGTCCCAGTGATGCAAGGTGACCATCGGCTGGATGCCGTTCTCGAGCAGCGCATCCACCAACCGGTCGTAGAACGCCAAGCCTTCCGGGTTCACGCGTCCCCGACCCTCCGGCAACACGCGGTTCCAGGCGATGCTGAAGCGGTAGGCGCGCATGCCCAGCGTGCGCATCAACGCGACGTCTTCGCGCCAGCGCCGATAGTGATCGCAGGCGATGTCGCCGGTATCGCCGTCGCGCACGCGACCCGGCGTATGCACGAACCGGTGCCAATTGCTTGCGCCCGCGCCATCGGCCAGCGGCGAACCTTCGATCTGGTAGGCCGACGTGGCGCAGCCCCACAGGAACCCTGCGGGAAACGGCGCGTGGGAAGCTTCCGGATTGTCGGCCATCGTGTGGATCCAATCGATGTAAACGCTTACATCGGCATGATAACGTGCTTCCGCGCCGGGGGGTTTCCCGGTCTGGCGACCCGGAGATGGTGACGGTCGCGACGAGCGGGGAAACGCATGGCGACGGTTCGACTCGACAACATCCGCAAGGTGTACGACAACGGCAAGGTCGCCGTGGCGGGCGCAAGCTTCACCGTCGCGGACGGCGAACTGCTGGTACTGGTGGGGCCATCGGGTTGCGGCAAGACCACGCTGCTGCGCGCGATCGCGGGCCTGGAAAACGTCACCTCGGGCACCATCGGCATCGACGGTCGCACCGTCAACGACCTGGCGCCGCGCGAACGCGACATCGCAATGGTGTTCCAGAACTACGCGCTGTACCCGCACATGACGGTGGCCGGAAATCTGGCGTTCGGGCTGAAACTGCGCGGCCACGCGCGTGCGGAAATCGAAAAGCGTGTGGCGGATGCGGCGCGCATGCTCGGTCTGGAAGACCTGTTGCAGGCACGCCCGCGCCAGCTTTCCGGCGGACAGCGGCAACGCGTGGCGCTGGGCCGCGCACTGGTGCGCGAACCGAAGGTGTTCCTGCTCGACGAACCGCTGTCGAATCTGGACGCGAAATTGCGCGCGGCGATGCGGGTGGAAATCGCGCGGCTCCACCATCGCCTCGGCGCGACGATGATCTACGTGACGCACGACCAGATCGAGGCCATGACGCTGGGCCAGCGCATCGTGGTGTTGAACGATGGCGAGGTCCAGCAGATCGACACACCGATGCGCCTGTACGAGCAGCCCGCGAACTTGTTCGTGGCGGGATTCCTCGGCAGCCCCGCGATGAACTTCTTCCAAGGCCGCCTGCGCGACGATGCGCGCGCGCTGGAGATGCAAAACGCCAGCTTGCCGCTCGATGGCTTGCGCGGTTCGCATCTGCCACTGGACGCGCTGCGCGGACGCGACATCGTGCTGGGCCTGCGCCCCGAGCACCTGCAGTGTGCGGATGCGGAGCCAGCTGCGTCACAGGTGCAATTCGACGCGACGCTCGAAGTGACCGAGCCCGTCGGCAACGAGGTGTTCCTGAACCTGCGGTTCGGCAAGCTCGGACTCGTCGCACGCGTGCCGCCGCGCCCGCTCCCCGCGCCCGGCGCGACGCTGCGGATGGCCTTCGATCCATCGCGTCTGCACGCATTCGATGGCATCGATGGCCATCGCGTCGTCTGATCGTGCGCGACCACTGGTCGCGCGAAAAGTTTCGCGTGTGCGCAGAGGCGAATTTCACGCGGGCAATGAACAACGCCTGAGGCACTAGCGAAACCTTAACGAACGTTGCCGATTGACTCCAGTCTCAGTGGCCAAGCGCGCGCGAAAGCGTGCGTGAAAAACCAC